>VFQU01000033.1_pt1 | contig 235289 bp, 210 predicted proteins | sample 3512311 | NCBI WGS metagenome assembly VFQU01 (sample SAMN10412377, study PRJNA504923) | tailings metagenome | isolation source: Relicate 3 Philex TSF3 active mining site | place: Philippines: Tuba, Benguet | collected 2017-08-29 | reverse complement strand
CCGCAACACCCTCGACAAGACGGAGTTCTACGGTGAGGACTTGATCAGCAAATCCTTAGCGCACCTGGTTGACGAGGGTGGCGCCTTCGACGACGACGCGGTCGCCCTCCTCCAGGCCCCGCGTGACCGCGAGCTGCACGCCATCCAGGGCCTGCACCTGCACCAGCTTCGGGACAAAGCGCTCCGGCGCCTGCTTGACCCAGACGATGTTCTGGTTGGCCGGGTTCTTCATCAGCGCCTGCGCCGGCACGGCGAAGCCCTGGACCGTGGAGCGGCTTTGCACGACCACGCGCACCGCCTGACCGAGCGCCAGGCCTTGCGCACCCGTGAAGTTCAATGGCAAGGCCTGCTCGCGCAGCCGCGAGGCGCCGCCGATGAAGCGCAGCGGCTGCCGCTGGCCAGCTTGGCCGCCCTGGCCGACCAGATACGCGGCACCGATATCGGCCGCCAGCGAGACCTCGTAGGCCAGGGCCTCGATGCGCAGGCGCTTAGCGTCCACCACCTCGAAGACCCGCTCGCGCGCATCGACCACCTGGCCGGCCACCGCGTTGGCCGAGGCGATCACGCCGCTGACCGGCGCGCGCAATGCCTCGCGGCCGCTCAGGCCCTGGCTCAAGGCGGCGACGCGCGCCCGCAGGCCGGCCAGCTCGGCCTGCGCCGCCTCGATCTCGCGGCGCGGCACGGTATCCAGCAGCAGCAGCAGGCGCGCCTCGCGCTTCTCGGCCAGGCCCAGCGCGGCGCGCAGCTCGGCCAGCTGCGCCGCTTGCGCCGAGCGCTCCAGGCTGCTCGCGACCGGCTCCACATAGGCCAGCAACTGGCCGCGCTGCACCTGCTGACCCAAGGTCGGGAAGCCCTGTGGCGGCGGCAGCAAGCGACCGGCCTGCAGGGCCTGCACCGGGCCACCGGCATTCGGGTCCATCAGCACCAGGCCTTGCAGCTCCCGGCTGCGCGGCAGCGCGGCGGCGTTCACCGGCTGCGTGCGCACGCCCATCTGGCGCTGCGCCGGCTTGGGCAGGAAGACCGCGCCATCGGGCAGGCGCTGCGGCCCGCCACGGCTCGTCGCTGCGGCCTCGTCGCCATGGTCATGGCCGGGGCCGGCCCAGCTGAGCTGGAGCAGCGCGAGCAGCACCCCCATCAACAGCGTGCGCCTCATGCTGCGCTCCCCCAGCGGGCGGCGAGGCGATGGCGACGGCCGAGGCCGATCAGCCCGGCGACGGCCAACAGCGCCCCAGCCCCCCAGGCCCAGCGCTGCCAGCCCCGCGGCTCCGCGCTCGCCTCGGCCTCGTGCAGATCCAGTTCGGCGGTGAGCAGGTCGCTATCGTCACCGACGCTGACCGTCGCGGTCAGCGCGTGCACGCCGGGACCGGGAACGGCGGGCAGCTCCAGCAGGAAGCTGCCATCGGGCTGCGCGCGCGGGCGCAGCGCCTGGCCGCCGGCGAACTCCAGCTCCAGCTCGGCGGTCGTCAGCGGCTCGTTGCTATCGGCACGGTCCAGCCAGAGCCTGAGCTGCCGGCCGTCGAGCTCGCCGACCAGCTCGAACAGCTCGGAGCCGGTGGCAAAGCGCGGCAGCGCGCTGGGCGCCGACCTGCTGGGTTCATGGTCATGGTCATGGCCGGGACCGGCCTGGACATGCAGCGCGGCGAGCAAGCTCAGCAGCGCCAGGAGTTGATGCGTTTTCATATGCGGGGGAATCGAAGAGGTCTCAATGCGGCAGCAGGCCCAGGGCCTGACGCAGCGCGGCGATCGCCTGCTGCTCCTGGAGGCGGGCGCGGGCCAGCCGCTGCTGGGCCTGGCCGGCCTCCGCCTCGACGCGCAGCCGCGTCGGCAGATCGGTCTCGCCGAGTTGGAAGGATTTGGCGAAGAAGTCGCGGGTCTCGGCGGCCAGACCGGCCTGCTGGCCGGCCGCGAGCAGCACGCTGCGCGCCGCGCTCAGCTGGGCGCGCGCGGCCAGCACGCCGGCCTCGACCCGTTCGCGCTCGCGGGCGAGCAGCAGCTCGGCCTCGGTCTGTTCGGCGCCGGCGCTGGCCAGGGCGGCCTGCTGGCGATCGCTGCGCCCCAGCGGGAAGCGCAGGCCCAGCACCAGGCTGGACTCGCCGGCCTGGCCACGGGCGGCGCGATCGCGCGTCTGCATCAGGCTGAGCTCGGGGTTGGCGCGAGCCTGCGTGCCGGCCAGCGCGGCGGCGCGGCGTGCGGCGTCGGCACGGGCGGCGAGCGCGGCGAGCAACGGGTGCATGGCGACGTCCTGCTGCTGCGGTTCGGGCTCCGCCCCATCCAGCAGCTGCAGCGGCTCGGACGGCGCGATGCCGAGCAGGGCGCGCAGGCCCTGCTCCTCGCGGACCACCTGGGCACGGGCCAGCGCCTGCTCGGCCTGCGCCGCCGCCACGGCGGCCTCGGCCTGGTGCTGGTCGGCGCGCGACATCTCGCCGGCCTTCAGGCGCCGCGCGACATCGATGGCCAGGGCCTGGTGGGCCTGCAGCCTGGCCTCGGCAGCGGCCAGCTCGTCGCGCGCCAGGCGCAACGCCCACCAGGGCCCGCGCAGGCGTTCGGCGAGCTGCCAGCGGGCCAGCTCGGCCTCGGCCTCGACCAGCCGGGTCTGGGCCTCGGCCAGGGCCTGGCTGCGCGCGCGCTCGCCGGGCAGCCAGAGCGGCACGGCGACGCCGAGCTCGACCTCCTGCGCGCCCTGGCCGCGGTGCAAGCGGTCGCTGCGAAGCGACGCCTCGAGGCTGGGCGGCTCCGGCGTCCAGGCCCCGGCCGCCTCGCGCCGCCAGGCAGCGGCCTGGCGGCGCTGCGCCAGCGATTGCGCCTCGGGCTGGCGCGACCAGGCGCGCTCAAAGGCCTGGGCAAGATCCAAAGGCATGGCCTGCGCCGTGCCGGTGGTGAGCACGGCCAGGGCCGCGCCAAGCAGGCAGACATGGGCCTGCGCGAATGAACGGAATCGGGACATCCGATGCTCCAAGGTGGGAAAGAACCACGGGGAGATCGGCGTAAGGCTTGCCGGTGGCGGCGCAGCGCCGCGCTCAGTCCCTCGTCAAGCGACGAGGCCCTCGCCGATCAGGCGAGGTACTGCCACTGAGGGCGTTCGGGCCGCGGTGGCGCGAGCCCGCTGAAGGGCGGCGACGGCAGGACCTGCGCTTGCTGGCGGGCGTCAGTCGCCTGCAGCGATGGCAGCCGCAGCGGCAGCGCGCTGACATGGCCATGGCAATGGCCGCAATCCGGCGCGGCCGGCTCGTCGCCGCTGGCATCGGCCTGCTCGTGCTGATGGTGCAGGCCATGGGCGACGGCCAGTTCATGGCTGTCGCCGCAGTACGCGGCGACGCCAGCCCAGGCCAGCTGCAGGGGCAGCAGCAGGGCGATCAGGACGAGCAGCCAGCGTGACATGGCGCGCAGTCTAGGGCCTGCGTCGAATCGCCTCATGCCTGCGGCTGGGCGGCGACCGAGCGCAGCTCCTGCAGGCTCTGGCGGATCACCGTCGCCGCGCCGCTCAGCGCCAGCAGCGCCATCACCGCGGCCACCGCCAGGTCCGGCCAGTTGCTGCCGGTGCCAAACACGCCGAGGGCCGCGGCCATCACCGCCAGATTGCTGATCGCGTCGTTGCGGCTGCACAGCCAGACCGAGCGCATATTGGCGTCGCCATCGCGCCAGGCGTACAGCATCCAGGCCACGCCGACATTGGCCAGCAGCGCCACGAAACCGACCAGGCCCATGGTGAACGCCTCGGGCACCCCGTCACCGGCCAGCAGCCAGCCGGCGCGGGCGAGCACGAAGACGCCGAAGGCGGCCATGCTCAGGCCTTTCAGCAAGGCCGCGCGAGCGCGCCAGCGCAGCGCCATGCCCAGCACCGCCAGCGAGATGCCGTAATTGACCGCGTCGCCGAAGAAATCGACCGCGTCGGCGAGCAGGGCGACCGAGCCGGCGTGCAGGCCGGCGCCGAGCTCGATTGCGAACATCAGCGCGTTGATCAGCAGCGCCGCCCAGAGCACGCGCCGGTAGCGCGGGCTGTTGGCGGCAGACGGCGCGGACGCGCAGCCGTGATCATGGCAATGGGCACTCATGACGGGGATTTCAGTGGCAATGTCGCCATTGAAAACCCTGAAGCAGGTACAAAGTCAAGCGCTGCGAAGGATCTGCCCATGAAGATCGGCGAACTGGCCAAGGCCACCCAGACCCCTACCGAGACCATCCGCTTCTACGAGCGCGAGGGCCTGCTGCCCGCCGCGCCGCGCACGGCGTCCAATTACCGCCGCTACGGCCCCGCCGAGGTCGAGCGCCTGGGCCTGATCCGCCGCTGCCGGGCGCTGGACATGAATCTGCAGGAGATCCGCGCGCTGCTGGCGATCTGGGACGCGCAAGGCCCGCAATGCGGCGAGGTCAACGCGCTGCTCGACGCCCACCTGGGCCATGTCAGCGCGCGCATCCAGGAGCTGGAGGCGCTGCGCGACGAGTTGCAGGCGCTGCGCCAGCGCTGCGCGGCGGCGAGCCACCTGGCCGAATGCGGCATCCTGCAAGAGTTGCTGCACCCGCCGGTCGCGGCGCAGGGGCTGGCGCGCCGTCACGGCGGCAGCCCTTGCCGCGGCTGATCAGCGACGGCGGTTGCGCAGAACCAGCGCGAGCAGCCCGGCCGCCAGCAGCAGCTGGGTGGCCGGCTCCGGCACCACGGCCGGCTGGTAGTGGTAGGTCAAGGTCACCGTCGCGTCGGCATCCCAGAACAGCGAGCTGATGCCGGCATTGCCGCCCTGGCCGATGCTGCCGCCATCCTGACCCTGGAAGTAGAGCCGGTAGTCGACCCAGGGGGCGATCCCGGTGGCATTGCTGAAATGCCGCTGCAATTGCAGTGCATCGGTGAAGCTGGCGCTGCCCACCGCCTCGGCGTACACGGTGGCCGACAAGGTTTCGCCATAGCCCGGGCTCAGTGTGGTCTGCTGGCTGCTCTGCGGACTGACCACGAGCATGGTCAGGAAGCTCCAGACCGGGTAGTTATTGCCGTCCATGACGAAGTTGGCACTGACACCCGCGTTGCAGCTGCCCAGCGAGCCGACCGGCATCTGCGTGCAGCTGAAGTCCAGCCGGCGCCAGGCGCTGATCTCGAGGTCGACCCGCTGCAGACTGCCCAGCGCCACGTCGAACAGCGGGAAGAAGCCCTGCACCAGGGTGACCACGCTGTTGTCGCCGTTGCCGTAGGTGGCGTCGCCACCGGCGGCCTTGAAGCTGGTGACATGGGTCTGGCTGCTGCCGGCCATGGCCACCGGGGCCATGGCCGCGGCCACACCGAGCAGGAGCAGGCCGCGACCCAGGCGATTGCGTCGATGAGACCCGCTCACGATTGCACCATCCGACGACGCAGGCCGAGCACAGCCAGGCCCAGGGTCAGCAGCGCCCACGCGCCCGGCTCCGGCACTGGCTGGTAGTGGTAGCTGACGCTGAAGGCGGCATCCGCATCCCATTGCAGCCGCGACCAGCCGGCCGAGCCGCCCATGCCGTAGTAGCCACTGTCCTGCGGTGTAAAGCGGATGACGATGCCGGCGTTGGCGGCTGGCAGCCCTTGCTGGGTGAAATAGGTCGACAGCACGAAGGGGTCCTGGATCTGACCGCTGCTGCTTCGACTCTCCGTCAGCAACAGCGACAGCGAACCCCCGATCGGCGGCGACAACACGCTGAACTGCTGCTGCACCGGGTTGATGCTGGTCATCGGCACCCAGGGCGACGGGGTGTTGAAGGGGTTGTGGACCTCCAGGTGGAACGCACCGTCGATGCGGGCGGAGCAATTGCCGCCCACCTCGGCATGCGCCGCGATGCTGCAGTCGCCGCTGAGACTGCGCCAGCCGTCCAGCGCAAAACTGACACCGGTCAGCTGCCCCAGGGCGGGGTCGAACAACGGCAGCGCCCCCATGATGAACAGGTTCACGTTCCAGTCGGTACCGGCAGGCCCCCAGCCGGCCGTGGCATCGCCACCGACGCCACGGAAGCTGCCTTGATGGGTCTGGGTGGCGGCCCAGGCGGCGGGTAGCGCCAGGCCGGCGGCCAGCATCAGGCTGGCGGCGCGAGAGGTTGATGTGCGCATCGGCAACTCCGGTTGAATGACGAGGGAAGAACAGGCCCTGCTGAGGACCATGGAACGGCGCTCATTGGGCGGCCCAGGGCGTTGCGAAAGCGTTGCAAGCGCCTTGAGCCGGACGTTGCGGCGCGGCTTCCCGCAGAATCCGGGAGCCTCGACGCTGGGTCGCCACTGCCACGATGTACCGACTCGACCTGCTCGGCCCGGTGCGCTTGCAACACCGGGCGCAGAACCTGCCGCTGCCGACGCAGAAGATCGCCGCCCTGCTGGCGCTGCTGGCGCTGGGCGGCCCGACCCACCGGGCCCGCCTGGCAGGCTGGCTATGGCCGCAGGGCGACGACGCCGGCGCGCGCCGCAACCTGCGCCGCGAACTGGCCCGGCTGCGCGACGCTGGGCACGGCGACCTGCTGCGCAGCGACGGCGAGTTGCTGTCCCTGGCCGTGGCGCCACAACTGGCCTGCGATGCATGGATGCTGGCCGATGCCATTGACGCCGCAGAGCAGGAGCCGGGCAACGGCGCCCGGGCGGTGGCCGCCTTGGCACTGTGGCGCGGCTCGCCGCTGGACGGCATGAATCTGCAGGCCAGCGCCGAATTCGACGACTGGCTGGTCGCCGAACGCGAGCGCCTGCGGCGGCTGCGCCAGCGTGCCGTGCTGACAGCCGCCAGGCACCACGAGCACGCGGGCCTGCCCGACTCGGCGCTGAGCTGCCTGAGCGCCCTGTTGGCCGAAGAACCGCTGCAGGAGCATCTGCACCGCGAAGTGATGCGTCTGCAGCTGGCGGCCGGTCGGCGCGAGGCGGCCCTGGCCCAGTACGAGCGCTGTCGCGCGCATTTGCAGTCGGAACTGGGTCTGAGTCCGACGCCGGCCACCGAGGCACTGGCCGCGCAGGCGCGCCACCCGGTCCAGTCGGCGCGAGCAACGGACGCGCCCCAGCGCGATCCCGGCGACGCCGGCTGGGCATGGCTGCAGGCCCATTGGCCGAATCGCCAGGTGCTGCTGTTGATCGGCGAGGCAGGCAGCGGCAAGACCCGTCTGGCCCAGGCCTTCGCCGCGGCCCAGGGGCCCTACGCGCTGCTCAGCTGCAGTGCGAGCGATGCGGCCACGCCGTATGCCAGTTTCGGCAGACTGCTGCGCCTGCTGGCGGGACCGTCGATCGTCGCGGCCGGCTTGCCGACCTGGGTCAGCGCAGAGCTGGCGCACCTGCTGCCCGAGCTCGGCAGGGTCAGCCAGCGTCAGGCCACCGCCGAGGATCGCAGCCGCCTGCAGGCGGCGGCGCTGGCGGCCTGGCAGTCACTGGCCTGCGGCAGCTTCGACAGCGTGCTGATCGACGATTGGCATCTCGCCGACGTCGACAGCCGCGCCCTGTTCCGAAGCCTGGCGCTGGCCCCGCCTGTCGCCGACAGCCCGCTGCTGCTGATGCTGCTGCGTCCCGAGCTGGACGAGGAGCTCAACGCCTCCTTGCAGGCATTGCGCGCCGCCGGCGCCGCCGAGCTGAGGCTCAGCGCGGCGCCGCCGCGCGACGACACCGACGTGGCGGTGCGCGTGCAACGACTGCCGATGAGCACTCGCCAGCTGCTGGAGGCGGCGGCACTGGCCTCGGCGCCCTTCGGCGCCGACTTGCTGGCCGCCGCCTGCGCGATCAGCGAGGCCGAGGTCCTGCAGACCATCGAACAGGCACTCACCGCCGGCCTGCTGCGCGAGGCCGGCGGCGGCCATGCCTTCGCCAGCGAGCCGGTGAAGCAGCTGCTGCTGCAGGACCTGCCGGCCGCGCGCCGGCGCCTGGTGCACCGTCGGCTGGCGCTGGGCGCCGAAGCCGTCGGCCTGCCGCCGGCCGAGATCGCCAGACACTGGGAAACCGGCGGCGAGCCGCGCCGCGCGGTGGATCACCGACTGGCCGCCGCCGCCCAGGCCGTTGCCGTGGGCAGCTGGGACAGCGCCGAGCGTCACTGGCAGGCCGCCCTGGCCGACGAGCCGTCGCCGGCACAGCATCTGGCAATGCTGCGCCAACGTTGGCCGACGCTGCAGGTGCGCGGTGATCGCGACGGGCTGCAGGCGGTGGTCGACACCCTGGAGCAGCTCCATGAGCGCTGGCAGCAGCAACCCGCGAGCGCCCGCGCCGCGCTGGAAGCGCGCGCCGAGCAGGCGCTGATGCTGGGGCTGAGCCTGCACCTGCACAGCGAGCACGAGCCGCTGGCGCTGGCCGACGGCGTGCTGGCCGCGCTGGCCGACGACGACCCGTTGCGCCCGGCGGTTCAGCTGGCGCGTGCCCAGGCCTTGAACAGCGCCGGGCAGTTCGAGGCGGCCGAGCAGACGGTCGAGCAGACGCTGGCCCGCGGTAGCCCCGGACTCACGCCGACCCTGCAGGCCAAGTTGCTGCACACCCTGGTGTTCAGCCACTTCAGCCGAGGCCAGCCGCAGCGGGCGCTCCCGTTTGCCCAGCGCACCTTGCAGGTCTGGCAAGCGGCCGGCGAACGCCGGCTGACCGTGCGCGCGCTGGCCAACATCGGGCTGATGCAGTCGGCGATTGGCGACCAGGTGGCGGCCGCGGCCGCGCTGCGCGAGGCGCGCGAGATGGCCGCCGACCTGCGGCTGAACGACGTGCACCGGGAGATCTGCAACAACCTGGCCGACATCCTGCTCACCGAGGGCGATCCGGCCGGGGCACTCGCGCTGACCGACGAGGCCTTGGCGCTGTCGGACGACTGGACGCGGCCGGATTTCCGCATCTACCTGGGCGGCATGCGGGTGCAAGCCTGCTGGCAACAGGGGCGGCTGGGCGAAGCGCTGGCCGGGGCCGAGCAGACCCTGCAACTGGCGCTGGCCCAGGCGCGTGACATCCCGCTGCTGGACTGCCTGTCGATGAGCCTGGATGTCTACAGCTTCGTCGGCGACTGGGCGGGCGCCGATCGCCTGCTGGCGCACCTGGACGAGCGCAAGGGCGTTCGCAATCCGCATTTCGAACGCAAGCTCGCCTTCAACCGCGTCCAGCTGGCGCTGGCCCGCGGCGATCTGGCGGCGGCCCAGGCGGCCTTGATCGAGGTCGGACCGCTGGCGAACTTGCACGAGCAGCGGGACCAGGAGCATGCCGCGCTCTGCCACGGGGAGCTGGCGCTGGCCCGCGGCGATGCGGACGCGGCGCTGGGCTGGCTGAACGACTGGCCGGCGCCCCGCGCGCATGTCGAGGTGGCCGCCCGTCGCGTGCTGCTGGCCTTGCGCGCCGAAAGACAGCGGGCCATGGCACAAGGCGCTCGCCGGGTCGGCGCCGCGGTCACCGCCGCCGCGGTCGCCGAGGCCACCAGCCCCCAAGCCCCCCTACCGATTCGCCTGCAGTTGATGCATGCCCTCGCCGCTGACCCCGATGGCGACGGTGCTAAATGGCAGACCGCCTTCCTCGCCTGCCGGGATCGGCTCGCGGACAGCCTGCACGACTGGCCGATGGCGCGCGATGGTCTGTTGCGACGCTGGTGCCAAGGACAGGCAGGGTGAGTCCCCGCGATACGGCAGGCGCTGCGGGGCGACGAAGGGCGAGGCCCACAAACCGAACCGAAGCTGCTTCGACGCCCTGCTTCAACTTTGCGCCCGACTCCGGATGCTGAGGACGCAGGGCGGACCTCGTCGCAGAGCCGGATCCCGCTCCGATTACCGTCTTGCCCCGCTGTTCCAGCGCTTGAGCAGCAAGGCGTTGCTCACCACGCTGACGCTGCTGAAGGCCATGGCCGCGCCGGCCAGCATCGGGTTGAGCAGACCGAAGACGGCCAGTGGAATGCCAACGACGTTGTAGGCAAAGGCCCAGAACAGGTTCTGGCGGATCTTGCGGTAGGTGAGGCGGCTGATGGCAATGGCGTCGGCGACCAGGGCCGGGTCGCCGCGCATCAGCGTAATGCCGGCGGCGTGCATGGCCACGTCGGTGCCGGTGCTCATGGCGATGCCGACGTCGGCCGCCGCCAAAGCGGGGGCGTCGTTGATGCCGTCGCCGACCATGGCGACATGGCGGCCCTCGCCCTTCAGGCGGGCAACCAGGCCGGCCTTGTCCTCGGGCAGCACCTCGGCCTCGATGCGGGTGATGCCGAGCTCACGCCCGGCCACGGCGGCGCTGCCGCGGTTGTCGCCGGTGACCAGCACCGCCGTCACGCCGACGGCGTGCAGCGCGGCCACCGCCCGGGGGGCCGTGGGCTTGACGCGGTCGCCGAAGGCCAGCAGGCCGATCAGGCGCGGGGCGTCGGTCAGGTCGGCCAGCCAGGAGACGGTGCGGCCCTCGGCCTGCAGCGCCGTGCTGCGCGACTGCAGCAGGTCCAGCGGCACGCCGAGCTCCAGCATGTAGCGCGTGCTGCCCAGACGCAGCTCGCGGCCCTGCACCCGCGCGGCCATGCCGCGGCCAGTGACGGCGCGCAGCCCGCCGGCCGTCGGTAGCTTGGTCAGGACCTGGTCGCCCACCTGCTCCAGCACGGCGCGGGCCAGCGGGTGCTCGCTGCCGGCCTGCAGAGCGGCGGTGCGGCGCAGCAAGGCATCGCGGTCGCCGTCCACCGCCTCCGCGGCGATCAGCATGGGGCGGCCCTCGGTCAGGGTGCCGGTCTTGTCGAAGGCCACGGTGTCGATGCGGTGCGCCAGCTCCAGGGCCTCGGCGTCCTTGATGAGGATGCCGTGGCGCGCCGCCACGCCGGTGCCGGCCATGATGGCCGTGGGCGTGGCCAGGCCCAGCGCACAGGGGCAGGCGATGACGAGCACGGCCACGGCGTTGAGGATGGCCTGCGTCCAGTCGCCGGTGACCCCGCCCCAGCCCAGCAGGGTGAGCAGCGCGATGCCCAGCACCACCGGCACGAAGACCTCGCTGACGCGGTCGACCAGGCGCTGGATCGGCGCCTTCCTGGCCTGCGCCGACTCGACCAGGCGCACGATGCGCAACAGCGTGGACTCGGCGCCGACGGCACGGGTGCGCACGAGCAGCAGGCCCTCGGCATTGACGGCGCCACCGGTGACGCGCGCGCCGGGCTCCTTGCGCACCGGCAGGCTCTCGCCGGTGATCAGCGACTCGTCGACCTCGCTATGGCCCTCGACGACTTCGCCGTCGACCGGGATGCGTTCGCCCGGGCGCACCAGCACCAGGTCGCCGGTCTGCACCTTGGCGATCGGCATCTCCACATCCCCCTGGGGGCCGCGCACGCGTGCGGTCTCGGGGCGCAGGGCCTGCAGCGCGCGGATCGCCTCGGTGGTCTGGCGCTTGGCGCGGCCCTCCAGCCACTTGCCGAGCAGCACCAGGGTGATGACGACGGCCGAGGCCTCGAAGTAGAGGTGGTGGCTCATGACGTGGCCGGCGTGCTCCGCGAGCTGGTAGACGCTGAGCCCGTAGCCGGCGCTGGTGCCCAGGGCCACCAGCAGGTCCATATTGCCGGCGCCCGCTTTCAGCGCCTTCCAGCCGGCCTGGTAGAAGCGGGCGCCGAGCCAGAACTGGACCGGCGTGGCGAGCAGCAGCTGCAGCCAGCCGTTCAGGCTCCAGTCCCAGCCGAAGGGCATGCCCAGCATGGGGAGCACCAGCGGCAGGGTGAGCAGCGCGGCCACGGCAATCGGCCACCAGTCCGGCAGGCGGGAGGCCGTCGGGGCCGCGCCGGCGGCGGGGCCGGTCTCGTCGGCCGCGCGGGCCTGGTAGCCGGCCTTCTCAACGGCGGCGATGAGCTGCGCCGGCTCGACCCAGCGCATGGCCTCCACCCGGGCCGTCTCCATGGCCAGGTTCACTTCGGCGCGAAGCACGCCAGGCACGGCCTTCAGCGCCTTCTCGACGCGGGCCACGCAGGAGGCGCAGCTCATGCCTTCGATGGGCAGTTGCAAGGATGCGAGGGTGGTGGTGCTCATGGAATGCATCTCCGAGTGACGGGGCCGGAGCCCGATGCACCGGACTGTCAAGCTTGACGCCAAGGCAAGGTCAAGTCCCGCCGCCGGACTTGACCTTGCCATTGCCGCAAGCCCGAGGCTTTGCTTCCTTCTCAGCCTCTCAAGGAGTTCCGCGTGATCGAATTCAAGTTGCCCGACATGAGCTGCGGCCACTGTGCCGGCATGGTGTCCCAGACCCTGAAGCTGACCGACCCCAGCTGCAAGATCGACATCGACCTGGCGACGCGCACCGTCAAGGTGGAAGGCACCGAGAACAAGGAGTCGCTGGCGCTGGCGCTCAGCGACGCCGGCTACCCGCCAGCCTGAGTCCACTGCCGGTCAGGCGGCGGCACAGCCAGGCCCCGCTTGACCTTCCCATGGGGTTAAGGTTCACACTGCGACCGCCTTCCCTGTCCTGCCAGGAGCCTTCATGTCTCGACCCCTCAACATCAGTGAAGCCGCCAAAGCGGCCGGCGTGTCGGCCAAGATGATTCGGCATTACGAGCAGATCGGGCTGATTTCGAAGGCGCAGCGCAGCGACGCCGGCTACCGCCAGTACAGCGAGCGCGATGTCTCGCAGCTGCGCTTCATCCGCCAGTCCCGCTTGCTCGGCTTCTCGATCGAACAGATCAGCGAATTGCTCGGCCTGTGGACGAAGCGCGAGCGCAGCAGTCGCGAGGTCAAGGCCATCGCCCAAGGCCATCTGGCCACCATCGAAGAGAAGCTGCGCGAGATGAGCGAGATGCGCGAGCAGCTGCTGCGCCTGGTGTCTGCCTGCCATGGCGACGATCACCCCGACTGCGCGATCCTCGACGAATTGGCAGTGCGCAGCCGGCTGGTGCCGCAGGCCCCCACCGCGCTGCGCAAGCGCAAGCCGAAGGCGGCAGCCAAGCCTGAGCCGACCTGCCACCCGGCAGCATCGGCCGGAGCGGCCCATGCCGATCTGATGGCTTGGGCCCGCCAGATTGCGCAGTCCGCACCCGAGCCCAACACCCCCTGAACCGGCGGCCCGCAGCGGACCGGGTGCTATGACGCGCCCCGGCACGCGAAGCTCATCGGCGCTCAGGTTCGGCGAGGTCTCCGCATCAGCCAATAAGCCGCCGGGATCACCCATAGCGAGAGCAGCGGCGCCGTTACCATGCCGCCAAGCATCGGCGCCGCGATCCGGCTCATCACCTCCGACCCGGTCCCCGTGCCCCAGACGATGGGCAGCAGACCGGCCAGGATCACCGCCACGGTCATCGCCTTCGGGCGCACACGCTGCACGGCGCCGACGCGGATCGCCTCCAGCAGCTCCTCTCTTGTGGGCGCCCGATCGCCCGGAACCCGCTCGGCCAGCGCCTGCTTCAGGTAGATCAGCATGATCACGCCGAACTCGGCGGACACCCCCGCCAGCGCGATGAAGCCGACCCCGGTGGCGATCGACAGGTGATAGCCCAGCAGGTGCAGGAACCAGACACCCCCGATGAGCGCGAAGGGCAGCGTGGCCATGATCAGCAGCGCCTCGTCCAGCCGCGAGAAGGTCAGGTAGAGCAGCACGAAGATGATCAGCAGGGTGGCGGGTACGACCAGCTTGAGTCGGGCGTTGGCACGCTCCAGGTATTCGAACTGCCCGGAGTAAGCGATGCTGATGCCGGGTTCCAGCTGCAGCTGACTGCTCACCGTGCGGCGCAGGTCCTCGGCCACCGCCTGCAGATCGCGGCCACGCACATCCACATAGACCCAACCTGAGGGCCGCGCGTTCTCGCTCTTCAGCATCGGCGGGCCGTCCTGGATGCTGATGCTGGCGACGCTGCCCAGCAGGATCTGCTGGCCGCTGGGCGTGAGGATGGGCAGCTGCTGCAGGCGTTGGGGCGAGTCCCGCCACTCCCTGGGGTAGCGCAGGCTGATCGGGAAGCGCGCCAGTCCTTCGACGGTCTCGCCGATGGTCTCGCCGCCCACCGCGCCGGCGATCAGCTCCTGCAGGTCGGCGATGTTCAGGCCGTGGCGGGCGGCGGCATCGCGGTCGATCTGCACATCGATGTAGCGGCCGCCGGTGAGGCGCTCGGCCAGCGCCGAGCTGACGCCGGGCACCGTCTTGGCCAGCTGCTCGACCTGGCTGGCCATGCGGTCGATGGCGGCCAGGTTGCTGCCCGTGACCTTGACGCCGATCGGGCTCTTGATGCCGGTGGCCAGCATGTCGATGCGGTTGCGGATCGGTGGGATCCAGATATTGGCTAGGCCAGGGATCTTCACCGCCTGGTCGAGCTCCTCGATCAGACGCTCCGGGGTCATGCCGGGTCGCCATTGCGTCTGGGGCTTCAGCTTAACCGTCGTCTCGAACATCTCCAGCGGCGCCGGGTCGGTGGCCGTTTCGGCGCGGCCCGCTTTGCCAAACACGCGCTCGACCTCGGGCACGGTCTTGATCATGCGGTTGCTGATCTGCAGCAGCTCGGCGGCGCGCTGCGCCGACAGGCCCGGCAGCGCCGACGGCATGTAGAGCAGATCGCCCTCGTCGAGCGCCGGCAGGAACTCGCCGCCCAGCCGCGCCAGCGGGTAGGCGCTGCTCAGCAGCGCAACGGCGGCCAGCGCCAGGGTCAGCTTGGGCCAGCGCAGCACCCACTCCAGGCTGGGCCGGTAGACGGCGATCAGCGCGCGGGTGATGGGATTGCGCTGCTCGTCGGGAATGCGGCCACGGATCCAGTAACCCATCAGCACCGGGATCAGGGTCACCGCCAGGCCGGCGGCCGCCGCCATCGCATAGGTCTTGGTGAAGGCGAGCGGCCCGAAGAGTCGGCCCTCCTGCGCCTCCAGCGTGAACACCGGGATGAAGGACAGAGTGATGATGAGCAAGGAAAAGAACAAGGCCGGTCCGACTTCCTCGGCCGCCTGGGTGATCACGTCCCAGCGCGCCTGGCCGATCAGCGGGGTGTCGGGATGCGCGTGCTGCCAGGCCTCGAGCTTCTTGTGCGCGTTCTCGATCATCACCACCGCCGCATCGACCATCGCGCCGATCGCGATGGCGATGCCGCCCAGCGACATGATGTTGGCGTTGATGCCCTGGTAGCGCATCACCAGGAAGGCGGCCAGGATGCCGAGCGGCAGCGAGATGATGGCCACCAGGGCCGAGCGCAGATGCCAGAGAAAGAGCACACAGACCGCGGCGACGACGAGGAACTCCTCGCCGAGCTTGAAACCCAGATTGCGGATCGCCCGCTCGATCAGCGCGCTACGGTCGTAGGTGGTGACGATCTCCACGCCCGGGGGCAGGCTGGCCTGCAGCTCGGCCAGCTTGGTGCGCACCGCGGCGATCGTGGTCTGCGCGTTCTTCCCTGAGCGCAGCACGACGATGCCGCCGGTCACCTCGCCCTCGCCGTCCAGCTCGGCAATGCCGCGGCGCATCTCGGGGCCGAGCTGCACGGTGGCCACATCGCCCAGACGCACCGGCACGCCGGCGCGCAGCACCAGCGGCACCCCGCGGAAGTCGGCCAGGCTCTGCAGATAGCCGCTGGCGCGCACCATGTACTCGGCGCCGGCCAGCTCGAGCACCGATCCTCCCGTCTCCTGGTTGGCGCGCTGCAGCGCCTCGCGCACCTCCATCTGCGTGATGCGCTGAGCGGCCAGCTTGAGCGGGTCGAGCACCACCTGGTACTGCCTGACCATGCCGCCGACGGTGGCCACCTCGGCGACATCGGGCAGGGACTTCAGCTCGTACTTCAGGAACCAGTCCTGCAGCGCGCGCAGCTGCGATAGGTCGTTGTTGCCGCTGCGGTCGACGAGCGCGTACTGGTAGATCCAGCCGACTCCGGTGGCGTCGGGTCCGAGCGCCGCCTTGGCGGTGGCCGGCAGCCGGCCCTGCACCTGGTTCAGGTACTCCAGCACCCGCGAGCGCGCCCAATAGAGGTCGGTGCCGTCCTCGAACAGCACGTAGACGAAGGAGTCGCCGAAGAAGGAGAAGCCGCGCACCGTCTTGGCCCCCGGCACCGACATCATGGTCGTGGCCAGCGGGTAGGTGACCTGGTTCTCGACGATCTGCGGCGCCTGGCCCGGGTAGCTGGTGCGGATGATGACCTGCACATCGGACAGATCGGGCAGCGCGTCGACCGGCGTCGTGCGCAGCGCCCAAAGGCCCCAGGCCGTCAGCATCCCGGTGGCGAGCAGGACCAGAAAACGGTTGACGACCGACCAGCGGATCAGGCGGGCGATCATCGCGATGCTCCCGAAGCGGCAGCGGCGGAAGCGAGCGGCTCGATCGCGGTGATCACATAGTCATCGCCCCGCTGCACGAAGCTGAAGCGCAGTCGCTGACCGGTCTTGAGCCCCTTGGCCAGCGCAGGGTCGGCGAGCCGGAAGCCCATCGTCATCGCCGGCCACTTCAGGGCCGGCACCGGCTCGTGATTCAGCGTCAGCTCAACGCCGTCCAAGGCCTCGACCACCCCGTTCGCGCTGTGGCTGCTGCTCGCCGCGTTCGGGGTCAGCTGCAGGCCGCGCAGGCTGGCCTCGGAGTCGATCAGGAACTGCGCCGAGGCCACCACCTGCTGCCCGGCCTGCAGGCCGCTGCGCACCACCAGCTGATCGTCGATCTCGGGGCCGAGCTCCAGCTCGACCGGCCGGTAGCGGCCGGCCTCCTCGGCCACATAGGCCAGCGCGCGCCGGCCGGTGCGGATCACCGCCTCGCTGGGCACGAGCAGCAGCTGCTCCGTCGCGGACTGCAGCCGCACGGCCATGCTCATGCCTTCGCGCAGCCGCAGCCCGAGGTTGGGCAACTCCAGGCGCACGCGCAGGGTCCTGGCCTCGGCGCTGGCCTGCGGCAGGATGGCGCTGATCCTGGCGCGGCGTGCAGAGGCCTCGCCGGGTACCAGCAGCTCGGCCGGCTGGCCGACGCGCAGCAGCGGGCCCTGGGCCTGCGGCACCGCCGCCTCCACCCAGACCGTCGCCAGGCCATTGACGCGGGCCAGGCTCATGCCGGCGGACACCGTCATGCCGGGCCGGACCATCAGCTCGGCGAGCAGGCCGGCCTGCGGCAGACGTACCGTGGTCCTGGCCTGCACGGTGCCGCTGTGCTCCAGCTGTTCGATGAGCGCCTCGGTCATGCCCAGCAATCGCAGTCGCTGGCGGGCCGCCTGGCGCAGGGGCTCGTCCTTCAGCGCCAAGACGGCCAGGTACTCGCGCTGCGCGCCCTCCCACTCGGGCAGCAGCAGTTCCGCCAGCGGCGTGCCGGCAGCCAGGACGTCGCCGGGGGCCAGCGGGTAGACGCGCTCGACGAAGCCGTTGGCGCGTGCCTGCACGATGCTGATGTCGCGGTCGTTGAGCTGCACCGTGCCCAACACCTCGATGCTGCTCGCGATGCTGCGCTGCTCGACCGTGGCGAGCCGCAGGCCCAGGGACTGCTGCGCCTGCGGCGAGACGCTGACGCCCCCCTCCCGCGCCTCGTCGGCGTAGCGCGGCACCAGCTGCATGTCCATGAAGGGCGACTTGCCGGGTTTTTCGAACTTCTGCGTCGGCACCATCGGGTCGTACCAATACAGCACCTTGCGATCCGCATCGCCGGCGGCCGCCGCTGCGACATCGGGCGGCTGGCGCTTGGCCAGTTGATAACCGCCGGCCGCACCCAGCGCGACCAGGGCGAGCGCCAGCAAGGACCGCGTCAACACCGTCTTCTTGTTCATGGCCTTCACTCCAGGATCAGGGTTTCGAGCTGCGCGCGCAGCGCGTCCTGCGCTGCCAGCAGCTCGATCTCGCGCAGACGCGCCTCCAGCACCGCGGCGCGGGCGCTCAGCAGCTCGGGCAGGCTGGTCCGCCCAGCCTGGTAGCTGCTCAGGCTCAGCGCGGCGCGCTGTCTGGCCAAGGGCAAGACCTGCTGCGCCTGGCGCTCGATCTGCCGTGTCAGCGTGGCCTGCTCGGCCAGTTGCTCCTCCAGCGACTGCAGCAGCCGGCGCTGCAGCTCCTGACGCTCCTGCTCGACGCCTTCAAGCTCCCGCTGTTTGCCTGACAAGCGCGGTTGCAGCCGGCTTTTGCGATCCCAGGGCAGCGCGAAGCTGAGCTGGAACGAAACCATGTCGCCCCATTGGCGACCGCGGCGGTTGTAGGCCAGCTCCCAGGACCAGTCGCCGCGATCCTCGGCATCGAGCTCGCGCAACTCGGCCTGGGCCATGCGCTGCAGGGCCGGAAACGCGGCCAGCTCGCCGTGGCGTAGCCAGTGCTCGCGCAACTCATCCGCGGCCCGCTCGGGCAGCGGCGCCAGAGCGGCCAGGGGCTCGACCGCCCGCTCGCCGACATATCGCCTTAGCGCCGCGCGCGCCTTGGCGATGTCGCGCTGCGTCTCGTCCTCACGGTCGCTCAGCATCAAGCGCTCCTGGCGGGCCATCAGCAGATCGGCGGCCATCGCCGACCCGCCGGCGACCAGGGCCGGCAGGCTGTCGATCAGGCGCTGGTTCTCGGCCAGCAGCTCGGCCAGCAGCGCGAGTCGCTGCTCGCCGCGCTGCACCGCCTGCCAGGCCAGCCGCAGTTCCAGGCGCAATTGCCGGCGCTGCAGCTCCCAGCCTGCCTGATCGCGTTCGGCCCGCGCCTCCGCGCCTTGCCGGCGCGCGTCGCGCAGGTCCTGGTTGGGGACATCCTGCATCAGCGCCAGTCGCTGCATGGTCATGAAGTCCCGCGACAGGCTCCAGCGGTCCATGCCGCTGATGGGCAGGTTCTCGACACCGACCGCGAGTCGGGGAGCGGGCAATTGGTGCGCGCCCTCGGCCTGGTGGCGGGCAGCGGCGATTGCGGAAGCCTGGGCGGCGAGGCCGGGGCTCTGGCGTTCGGCCAGCGCAACGGCTTCCTCAAACTCCAGGGCGTGAACGGAGGGCGAGCCGACCAGCAGGTAGGCCAGGCCCAGGGCGCGCCACCAAGGCGCGCGGCAAGCAAGACGGGAAATCATGAGGTCCTCGGGATCGATGGCTGACGGAAGCCCGGACGCAGATAAGGCGTCCGGCGCGGCGTCAGCGGATCAATTCCTGAAGACCTGCAGCGAGAGGAACAAGGGCGGCGACCAGGCGTGCGCCAGCGCGACCTCGCCCGGCGCATGCAGCGGCCTGGCCAGCCGCGGCGCCAGCACCGGCGAGGCGTGGCTCAGGCACAGCGCGGCGGCCTGCAGCAGCGGCTGGTCGAGCGACGAGGGCGTCGTCGGCGTGGACGGGTCGGGCTGGCAGTGCGCCGCGCACAGCGGTGTCAGCGCCGGGTCCATGTCGACCGCCTGGCCATGGCAGTCCGGCATGGCCGACACCGCCACGACCGCTGGCTGCTCGGTCGGCGGGCTCAACAACGGACAGGCATAGGCCGCCACCGCGAGCTGCAAGCCCAGCAGAGTGAGCACCAACGCGCCGACGACAGGTCGGAGCCAGTAGCGGATCAGGCGGCGGAACCAGGCCATGTGCGCGAGCCTACCTTGAACTGGCGCCGGGACCTTGCCCGGCGTCAAGCGCGGCCCTCATCGTGCCGCCCGCAACCGCATCGCGTTGACGATCACCGAGACCGAGCTCAAGCTCATGGCCAGCGCGGCGACCATGGGCGATAGCAGCCAGCCGGTGGCCGGGTACAGCAGGCCGGCGGCCAGCGGCACGCCCAGCGCGTTGTAGACAAAGGCGAAGCCCAGGTTCTGGCGCATGTTGGCGATGGTCGCCTGCGACAGCCGGCGCGCGTGCGCGATGCCGCGCAGATCGCCCTTCACCAGGGTGACGCCGGCGCTGTTCATCGCCACATCGGTGCCGGTGCCCATCGCGATGCCGACATCGGCCTGGGCCAGGGCCGGCGCGTCGTTGATGCCGTCGCCGGCCATCGCCACCACATGGCCCTGGGCCTGCAGACGGCGCACCAGCTCCAGCTTGTCGGCCGGCTTGACCTCGCCATGCACCTCGTTGATGCCCAGGCGGGCGCCGACGGCGCGCGCCGTGGTCCAGCCGTCGCCGGTGGCCATCACCACCTTCAGGCCGGCCTCGCGCAGCGTGGCCAGCGCATCCGGGGTGCTGGCTTTGACCGGGTCCGAGACGGCGAGCAGGCCGAGCAGACGGCCCGGCTCGGCCAGGTAGATCACGCTGGCGCCACTGCCGCGGAAGGCCTCGGCCTCGCGCAGCAGGCTGTCGACCTGGACCCCCGTCTGCTCCATCAGCGCGGTGTTGCCGAGCAGCAGGGCCTTGCCCTGCACCGTGCCGCGCACGCCAATGCCGGTGCTGGACTCGAAGTTCTCCGGCTCGATCAGGCTCAGGCCCTGGGCCTTGGCGGCCGCCACGATGGCCGCGGCCAGCGGATGCTCGCTGCCCTGGTCCAGGCTGGCGGCCAGGCGCAGCACCTCGTCGGCCGCCACACCATCCACGCCGACGGCGCGCTCGAAGCTCGGCCTGCCCTCGGTCAGGGTGCCGGTCTTGTCGACGATCAGCACATCGACCTCGCGCAGGCGTTCGATGGCCGCCGCGTCGCGGAACAGCACGCCCAGGCCGGCGGCGCGGCCGGTGGCGACCATGATGGACATCGGCGTCGCCAGGCCCAGCGCACAGGGACAGGCAATGATGAGCACAGCCACCGCATTGATCAGGCCATAGACCCAGCTGGGCTGCGGACCGAGCAGGCCCCAGGCGAAAAAGGTCAGCAGCGCGATGGCCACCACGGCGACGACGAAGTAGCCGGCGACGCGATCGGCCAGGCGCTGCATCGGCGCCTTGGAGCGCTGCGCCTGCGCGACCATCTGCACGATCTGCGCGAGCAGGGTCTGCGCGCCGACGCGCTCCGAGCGCATGATCAGCGCGCCGCTGGTGTTCAGCGTGGCGCCGATCAGCGCGTCGCCGGCCTGCTTGCTGACCGGCAGCGGTTCGCCGGTCAGCATCGATTCATCGACGCTGCTGCGGCCCTCGAGCACCACGCCGTCGACCGGCACCTTCTCGCCGGGGCGCACGCGCAGACGGTCGCCGACATGCACATGGCTGAGCGGCACATCGGCCTCGCTGCCATCGGGCTCGATGCGCCGTGCCGTCTTCGGCGCCAGGCCGAGCAGGGACTTGATCGCCGCCGAGGTGGTTGAGCGCGCCTTCAGCTCCAGCAACTGGCCGAGCAGGGTCAGCGAGATGATCACCGCCGCCGCCTCGAAGTAGACCGCCACCCGGCCCATGGCCTGGAAGCTGGCCGGGAACACATCGGGCACCACCGTGGCCGCCAGGCTGTAGACGAAGGCGGCGCCCGTGCCCAGGCCGATCAGGGTCCACATATTCGGGCTGCGCTGGCGCACGGAGGCCCAGCCCCGGCTGAAGAAGGGCCAGCCGGCCCACAGCACGATGGGCAGCGAGAGCACGAGCTCGATCCAGCTCTGCGTCGCCATCGAGAACCAGCCGAGGCGATGTCCCCCCATCGCCAGCACGGTGACCACGACGGTGAACGGCAGGGTCCACCAGAAGCGCCGGCTGAAGTCCTGCAGCTCCGGGTTCTGCTCCTCGTCCAGCGAGGGCATCAGCGGCTCCAGGGTCATGCCGCATTTGGGGCAGCTGCCGGGGTGGTCCTGGCGCACCTCGGGGTGCATGGGGCAGGTGTAGATCGTGCCCACCGCAGCGGCCGCTACCTGGGTCGGTGGGGCGGGGTGCTGCTGGTGGACGGGCTCGTGATGATGGGCGTGGTGGGCATGGGCCGAGTGATGGTGCCCCTGCCCTGACGTCGAGTCGCTATGCCTGTCCATCACATGCCCCTTGCGCTGCGGATGCAGAGCACTGTGGACCTTGCCACGACGGGAATGTCAAGATCGCTCGTCGGCGGCTCCCTCGCGCCGTCCTCAGCGCCGGAAGGTCAGCAGTTCCCGAGCTACGCAACTGGCCTAGACGAACGTCTTTCCAATCAGGATGGCTCGAGAAGCCCATCGAGCGCAATCACTCCTTTGCGTTTACCCCAGCGGATTCGGCATGCGCCTGGAAACGCGGCACGATGTCCTGTCGCCAGCCGCCGGGAAACCGCCACCAGCAGCCCGAAAAAGCGAAAAGCCCAGCATCTTTCGATGCTGGGCTTTCACCGTTTTCTCTATGGTCGGGGCGGCGGGATTCGAACTCGCTACCCCTTGCACCCCATTCAATCAACCAATCACTCACATAGGGTCAACCCGCATCACCAGCCAAGAGCAAAGCACAAACAAATCAATGCTTTAGCCTAATAAGCCTTCCATATGGGGCCACACCCCTACACTTGCATCCAGCGCTGAACGGCAACCGAACGGCAACCAGACTCGCGGAGCAAGGCGATGGCGACCATCACGACGCTGGAAATGCAGGCGACCCCTACCGAGGCGGATCAGTGGCTGCACCAGCCATTCAACCGTGGCGCGGGAGTGTTTGCAGGGAGGATCACCCCCAAGGGTGAGCGCCTCTTTTACTTCCGGTACACAGCGAGCAGCGGACGCCGGCATTACCTGCCCATCGGTGCGTTCCATCCCAAGGGACTGGGCGGCGGACTGACTGTCGGGCAAGCCTTCCAGAAGGCGACCGAGTTGAGCAGCTTGTACGTCTCTGGCGTGCGAGACCTGCGCGAGCACTTCGAAGCCCAGGCTGCCGCCCAAGCCGCAGCCATCGAGGCCCAGCGCCTAGCCTCTGAGGCCGAGGCCCGCCGCCTGCAGGCCGAGGCGGAAGCCGACGCTCTCGCCGCAACCCGCCGCCTCACCGTGCGCCAACTGTTCGAGCGCTGGAGGGCAACCGACCTTCAACCCAGAACGCTGGCCGATGGCACCCGCGAAGGTCGCAAGGATGGCGGCGCCTATGTGCTGGCGCAATTCGAGCGCCATGTTTTCCCGAGCATCAGCGACAAGGCCGCCGCCGACTTAAGCCGGCAAGACCTGATGACATTGCTGGACGCCCGCAAAGCTGCCGGCACCCTGCGAACCGCCAATGTGCTGTTCAGCGACCTGCGGCAGATGCTCAGCTTTGCCGTGGATCGCGAAATCATCCAGGCCAACCCGCTGGCCGGACTCAAGCGCTCCAAGATCGGCGGCAAGGATACCGAGCGCGAGCGCGTACTCAGCGACGACGAACTGCGCCAGTTGTGGACCGCCCTACCCGCCTCGCGGCTGAACCCGCGCAGCCGTTGCGCGCTCGGTCTGATCCTCGCCACCGGCGCCCGCGCTGGCGAAGTCACCGGCGCCACCTGGGCGGACGCCCACTCCAACCGAAACCGCAGCGCTGCCTTGCGCGCCATCGCGGAAGCCGCCGAAACGAAGTTCGGTATCGTCGATATGGCCGCGCGTACCTGGCATCTGCCCGATACCAAGAACCAGCGCGAGCACACCATTCATTTGAGCGACTTCGCGTTGACCTGTTTGCAGGAGCTGGCGGAATTGCGCGAACTGGATGACAAGGGCGAGTTGTCGCCCTGGCTGTTTCCCGACCGAAGCCGCGCGCAGCCGGTTTGCGTCAAGAGCCTGGGAAAGCAAATCGCCGACCGCCAGCGCCCTGCCGACAAGCGCATGAAGAACCGCAGCAAGAACACCGAGGCTCTATTGCTGCCGGGCGGCGCGTGGACCTTGCATGACCTGCGCCGCACTGCCGGCACGCTGATGGCCAGACTGGGAATCAGCGGTGATGTCATCGACGAGTGCCTGAACCACAAGATCGAGAGCCGGGTGCGCCGGGTCTATGTCCGGGATCGGCGGGAATCGGACCAGCGGCTGGCGTTCGATGCCTTGGGCGCGCGGTTGCAACAGATCATCTTCGACGTCGATACGGGAAAGATGAATGTCCTACCGATGCTGCGCGCAGCAAGTACCTAAAACGTTCGGCTGACGCCTACGAGTACCTGAAGAAAGCGGTGTATCTGGACAAGGACATCATTGCCGACCTTGTGGAGAACATCCGCTTGGCATCTGAACAGCTACAAGCGCTGGGTCTTGTGGTCGACTACTACCGCCTCACGCATTTCTAGGAGAGCACGTGCCGTTCTACGGCGCAACGCAATGGGTTTCGCGGGCCGTAGACGCCTGATCCCCAGGGCTACAGGCAGCAAGTGACAGCACATAGTGCGATGCGATGCATACACTTGGTCGCCAACTAGAAAACCGCTCTCGCGGAGAGTGATATGGCTTCGGTCAACAAAGTCATCGAAGTCATCCAAACCGCGCAGAGAGGTGAGGGGCCAATGTCCTGGCAGACAGAGGCCCCTCGGGTGCGCCGAAGCGCGATTGTCGAACTTGCAGGGACGACATCGCGAGCGTACACCAGCGCCATGGGGCAACCCAAGTCGCAGGTGTACTCGGCCGCCCAGGCGAGTCTGTTCAACCTACTGGGTAGCCCATGACACACCAAGCTCGACAAGTTAGACCGACGACAACGACCATCCCGGCCGCCCTGGCCGAAGTGGCCCTCGTCGACGCCCGCACCAGCGCCGCCACTGGCGGTATGGGCATTTCGTGGTGGCACGCCCGCGTGGCCGCTGGCGAAGCGCCTAGGCCCGTCATCCAGCAGCCGCGCATGACGCGCTGGCGCCTCGCCGACGTTCGGGCGTTCTGGGCACAACGCGCGCAGGCAGGCAGCGCGGACGCCAGCAGAAGCGACGGGAAGACCGGCACCAGCACGAACGCGGGGTGAACCATGCTCACCCCCTACCCCATCGACGCGGCCCGCGTGGCCGCGCTGCACGCCATCCGCGACCGCCTGCCGGGCAATGACGCCCGCTCGGGCCGCGCCCGGCTCTTGGAAGCGCTCCAATCCCTTGGGTACGTCACCACGTTCGAGGCGATGCGTTTCCTTGACGTGTTCGACCCCAGGCCGCGCAAGCTGGAGTTGGTGCGGCAGGGATTCCCCATCGAACTGCACTGGCGACACGTTGCGACCGAATCGGGCAAGCCGCATCGCATCGGCATGTACGCCATGAGCAGATCAGCAGAGCCGGGAGCACGCCATGCATGAGCGCGATTGGCTGCCCCTGCTCCTGGCCTTGATCGAGCGCTTCCCACACCTGGGCGCCGCAGCGGACATCGTCAACATGACCCAGGCCGAACGCTGGGCACTGCTGCGCCATCTGCAATCACTGCTCACGGAGGCGCCATGACCCAGAACCGGGAACCTCCGGCTTTTCAGGAGTACGCGGCGCAGATGATGGGGCGCTTCGACTTTCGTGCACTGTCGCTGCAAGCTCGCGGACTGCTCTACACCCTGCGGCTTGAGTGCTGGGTCAATCGGCGAGTACCGGCTGAACCTGCGCGGCTGGCCCCTGCCCTTGGCTACCCAGTCGATCAGATCGAGGCGGCCTTGTTGGAGTTGCAGCCTTTCTTCGAACAGGAGGACGGCTACTACCGCTGCCCCGAACTGGACGACTACCGCGCTCACTTGGATGACCGTCATGAGCGGCAATCGAGGGGTGGAAAGGCAGGGGCCGAGCGAACCAACGCCAGCAAACGGGAAGCTCGCTCGGCTACCCCGACGAGCAGGGCGACGGCTACCCCGCGAGCAAGGCGCGGGTCTTTAGTACAGCCCAGACCATCCAAGCCCAATTCAGAACAGCCCAATTCAGCTTTCGAGGAGAAGGACTCCATTGATGCTTGGGTGGCTGAGAACGAGAGGGCTAGCCGTGGCTTCTGAACACGCTCATTCAGACTGCTGCGAACAAGGCCGGATTGCCGGTTGGTTTCGTTTTCTGTGTGGCGGCTGACCATGGGACGCGGCGGCAGTCGGTACGGAGCAGGCCGGCCTGGCTGGCGGGTCAAGGCCGAGCACTGCCGCCGTATCGACGTACGCCAGTTCGCTGCCCATGGCCTGCTCGGCCCGGGCTCCTGGGGGTGGGAGTGGCGCGACCCTGAAACAAGGGCACACCGGGCCTCTATCGGCGTGCAGACGACATCGACAGGGCTGCGTCTGCACTACCTGCTGAACGACGAGCGGAAAGACCAGCATGTACCGCTGACCCGTACCGCCTGCGGCTTCGGTGGCGACCGACCCTGGTTCCTCTGCCCTCGCTGCGGGCGGCGGGTTGCGGTGCTGTTCCTGCGCGGATCGGGCTTTGCCTGTCGGCATTGCCAGCAGTTGACCTACGCGAGCCGATGCCAAGACGCCATCGACCGGAGCTGGCGCCGGCAACGCAAGCTGGAGGCCAAGCTAGCCCCTGATGGCGGCAAGCCCAAGCACATGCACTGGTCGACCTTTGATCGCCTCATGGATCAGATCGGCGAGTGCGAGAGCCGGCGCGACGAGGAATTGCTGATCGCCTGCCGCAGCCTGCTCGACGCGAACTGGCCCTACGGGTAGTCCACACCGCGCGGCGGGGTCTCACCGTCGACTGACGTCAATCGGCAAGCTTGCCGTTTGATCCTCGACGCCGAGTCTCCCGAGCTACACGCGCGCGCGATGGCTGCCGAAAACGCGCACGCGCGCGAGGCTTAGTTTCGGGGGCACCTACACATCACGGGTAGCACTTGAGGGCCATCCCCTGCACTTGGACCGTCGAGAGCGTCTCGTCTCTGTTGAGAACAAGCACCGAATCTGCACCGAGGTCTGCGGCTGCCTCACGCAGCATGAGTGAAATCTTGTCGTCCGCAACAGCGGCGAACCGGCTCAAACTCGCGGTAACCGGACCGACCCGCTGGCAGCTCGCGAGCACCGCGCTTGATTCGCCGTGGAACTGAACCCGAGCCGCTTTTTGCGAAACAGTCACGCAGCCGGACAACACGACGAGCAGACCGACAAGGCTCGCACGAACCGAATGGAGCATAAACGTCATAGGCTTGGCGGGCATGGTGGCAGTCGCCGGGGCGCTTAGTCTCTCATCGCCACTGACGACCGGGGGGGGCAGTGAATCTCTGGGGTCTCCCCCTGATTGACCGTCCGGTTCCGCACGCGCAGAAAAAATCGCCCAGCGACGAGCAATCAAGCGCTAAGTGGCAGCAAACCGCAAACGGCAACCGAACGGCAACCAGCAATCCAGGAAAGCGAAAAGCCCGGCATCTTGCGACACCGGGCTTCTGCTGTTTTCTCTATGGTCGGGGCGGCGGGATTCGAACTCGCGACCCCTTGCACCCCATGCAAGTGCGCTACCAGGCTGCGCTACGCCCCGACTGAGCCCGCGACTATAACGCAAGAAAGCGATCGACCCGCCGGAGCGAGCAGTCAGTCCTCGAGACTGTCCCGCAAGCGCATCAATTCCATGCGCAGCTCCTGAAGACTCATCGGCTCGCCGGCATGGCCGTTGGCGACATCGAGGGGCTGCAGCGCAGCCGGCACCGACAAGGCGTCGGACAGCTGGTTGCGCGCGCCGCTGATCGTGAAGCCTTGGTCATACAGCAGATCGCGGATGCGGCGCACCAGCAGCACTTCGTGGTGCTGGTAGTAGCGACGGTTGCCTCGGCGCTTCTGCGGGCGCAGCTGGGTGAATTCCTGCTCCCAGTAGCGCAGCACATAGGGCTTGACGCCGCAGAGCTCGCTGACCTCACCGATGGTGAAGTAGCGCTTGGCGGGGATGGAAGGCAGGACGACGGCGTTCATGGCGAGCCGCGGATGCTAGCCGCGGATCAGGATTCGTCATCCCCCTGAACGGTCGCCTTGAGTTTCTGGCTGGCATGAAAGGTGACAACCTGCCGCGCCTCGATCGGAATCAGCTCGCCGGTGCGCGGGTTGCGGCCCGGACGGGCCGCCTTCATGCGCAGGCCGAAATTGCCGAAGCCGCTGAGCTTGACCTCCTTGCCGCGGATCAGGCTGTCGCTGGTCAGCTCGAAGAAGGCCTCGACCATGTCCTTGGCCTCGCGCTTGTTCAGGCCGAGCTTCTCGAACAGCAGCTCGGAGAGCTCGGCCTTGGTCAAGGTCGGCGTCTCGATGGACGCGATCAGTGCCGAGGGCTTCAAGGGTTCTTCCATGATGGCCATTCTCCTCAGGCGCGCAGACGCGCTTGCACGCGTTGCGCGAGGCTGTCCAACACGGCCTGGATGGCCGTGGCGATGCGTTCGTCGGTCAGGGTCGCCGCCTCGTCCTGCAGGCTCAGGCGAACGGCCAGGCTGCGCTCGCCATCCGCCGGTCGGTAGATGTCGAACAGGCGCGCGTCGCGCACGATGGGGTCGCCCGCGGCGTGGATGGCCGCCATCAGCGCCTCGTGCGTGACCGTGTCGGCGACGACCACGGCGATGTCGCGCTGCGCGGCCGGGGTCTTGGGCAGGGGCTGCGGCGCCGGCATGGGCTGCTGCAGCACGGCATCCAGATCCAGTTCGAAGAGCAGCGGGGACTGCGGCAGCTCATAGGCCTGGCGCCAGCGCGGGTGCAGCTCGCCGATCACGCCGATGGCCACGCCATCGACGAGCACCTCGGCGGCACGGCCCGGGTGCAGGGCCGGATGGGCGACCGGGCGGAAGCGGGCCACGCGCGGCGCCAGCAGGGCCTCGACATCGCCCTTGACGTCGTAGAAGTCGACGGCGCGCTCCTTGACGCCCCATTGCTGGGCGTCAGCCGCGCCATAGGCCAGACCGGCGACGCGGCGCGGCTGCTTGACCCCGGCGACGTCGAGCGGGCCATCGACCTGCGCCGCATCGCGCCAGAACACCCGGCCGGTCTCGAACAGGCGCACGCGGCTCTGGCGGCGGGCCAGGTTGTGCTTGAGGATCTCGATCAGGCTGCCGATCAGCGACGAACGCATCACCGCCAGCGGCGCGGCGATCGGGTTCAGCACGCGAATCGGGTCGGCGTTGCCGGACAGTTCGCGCTCCCAGCGCTCCTCGACGAAGCTGAAACTGATCGTCTCCTGGTAGCCGGCCTGGGCCAGCTGGCGGCGCAGGCGGCTGATCGGACGTTGCGTCTCCGGCAGGATGCGCGGCACCACCGGGCCGAGCGGGGCGCCGTCGACCAGGCGGTGCAGGCCCAACACGCGGATGACCTCCTCGATCAGGTCTTCCTCGATCTGGATGTCGTGGCGATGGCTGGGCGGGGTGACGGTGAGCAGGCCGTCGGCGGCGGTGTAGGCAAAGCCCAGGCGCTGGAAAACCAGCTCGCACTCGGCCTGCGTGACCGGGATGCCGAGGACCTTGGCGGCGCGCGCAACGCGCAGCTGCACCGGCTTGTTCTCGGGCAGGCGCAGCACCTGGTCGTCCAGCGGACCGGCCTGGCCGCCACAGATCTCCAGCACCAGCTGGGTGATGCGCTCGATGTGCTGCGGAATCGTTGCCGGATCGACGCCGCGCTCGAAGCGGTAGCCGGCGTCGGTGCTGAAGCCGTAGCGGCGCGCGCGGCCCTGGATGGCCTCCTGCCACCAGAAGGCCGCCTCGATGTAGATGTTCCGCGTGTCGTCGCCGACGGCGGTGGCGTCGCCGCCCATGATGCCGGCCAGGGACTCGAGCTGCCGCTCGTCGGCAATCACGCCGACCGTTTCGTCGACGCTGATGGTGTTGCCGTTGAGCAGCTTGAGCTGTTCGCCCGCCCTGCCCCAGCGCACCTGCAGGCCGCCATGGATCTTGTCGAGGTCGAACATGTGCGAGGGGCGGCCGAGCTCGAACATCACGTAGTTCGAGATGTCGACCAGGGCGGAGACCGGGCGCTGGCCGCAGGCGGCGAGGCGATCCAGCATCCACTGCGGCGTCTGGGCCTTGGGGTTGACGCCACGCACCACGCGGCCGGCAAAGCGGCCGCAGAGATCGAGCGCCTCGACGGCGACCGGCAGGCGCTGGTCGATCGCCGGCTGCACCGGCGCCATCGCCGGCAGGGTGAGCGGCGCACCGGTCAGCGCGCTGACCTCACGCGCCACGCCCAGCACCGAGGCCGCGTGGCCGAGGTTGGGCGTGAGCTTGAGCGTGAACAGCATGTCGTCGAGCTGCAGCTGCTCGCGGATGCTCTTGCCCACGGTCGCCGAGGCGTCCAGCTCCAGCAGACCGCCATGATCGGTCGACAGCCCCAGCTCACGGGCCGAGCACAGCATGCCGAAGCTCTCGACGCCGCGCAGCTTGCCGACCTTGATCTTGAAGCTCTTGCCGTCTTCGCCAGGCGGCAACTCGGCGCCGACCGTGGCCAGCGGCACCTTGATGCCGACGCGCGCGTTCGGCGCGCCGCAGACGATCTGCAGCAGCTCCGCGACGCCGGCATTGACCTTGCAGACACGCAGGCGGTCGGCATCGGGGTGCTGCACCGCCTCGACGATCTCGGCGACGACCACGCCCTGGAACGGCGGGGCCAGCGGGCGCAGTTCCTCGACCTCGAAGCCGGAGAGGGTCAGCAGGTCGGCGAGTTCTTGCGTATTGAGCGGCGGGTTGCAGAAGGACCGCAGCCAGGATTCAGGGAACTGCATGCTTCTTTACTGGAATTGGCTGAGGAAACGGAGGTCGCCCTCGAAGAACTGGCGCAGGTCGTTGACGCCGTAGCGCAGCATGGTCAGGCGGTCGGGCCCCATGCCGAAGGCAAAGCCGATGTACTTCTCGGGGTCCAGGCCGAAGTTGCGCACCACGGTCGGGTGCACCTGACCTGAGCCGGCCACCTCCAGCCAGCGGCCCTTGAGCGGACCGTCGGCAAAGGCGATGTCGATCTCGGCCGAGGGTTCGGTGAAGGGGAAGTAGCTGGGGCGGAAGCGCAGCTCGAGCTGATCGGTCTCGAAGAAGCGGCGGCAGAACTCGGTGAAGACGCTCTTCAGATCGCGGAAGCTGACCGCCTCGCCGATCCACAGGCCTTCGCACTGGTGGAACATCGGCGAGTGCGTGGCATCGCTGTCGACGCGGTAGGTGCGGCCCGGCGCGATGACACGGATCTCGGGCATGGTCTCGGCGCCGGCGTAGCGGGCCGCATGGGCGCGCGCATAACGCACCTGCATCGGGCTGGTGTGCGTGCGCAGGCAGTAGGGCATGCCCTCCGCGTCCTTGAGGTCGACGTAGAAGGTGTCCTGCATCGAACGCGCCGGGTGGTTGGCCGGGTTGTTCAGGGCGGTGAAGTTCATCCAGTCGGACTCGATCTCCGGACCGTCGGCGACGTCGAAGCCCATCGAAGCAAAAATCGCTTCGATGCGCTCGATGGTGCGCGTGACCGGATGCAGGCCGCCCGCACCGCGGGCACGGCCGGGCAGGGTCACGTCCAGCGCCTCGGCCTTCAGCTGGGCCTCGAGCTCGGCCTCGGCGAGCTGCGCGCGGCGCTCGGTCAGCAGGGCTTCGATCTGCTGCTTGGCCTGGTTGATCTCGGCGCCGCGCGTCTTCTTCTCCTCGACGGGGAGCGCGGCCAGGCCCTTCATCAGCTCGGTGATGCGGCCGCTCTTGCCCAGGAAACGCGCCTTCGCGTCCTCCAGCTGGGCCGGCGTCGTCGCTTCCAGAAAGGCGGACTTCGCGCCCTCGATCAGTTCAAGCAAAGCAGACATGGAAATCAGAAAAAAGGAAGGCCGAGCACCACAGGGTGTTCGGCCTTCGCTAAGGCGTCCCCGGGCAGGCCCGGGGGCTAGTGGCAATCAAGCCAGCGCGGCCTTCACCTTCGCAAAGATGGCGGCAAAACCGGCCGGATCGTTGACCGCGAGATCGGCCAGGACCTTGCGGTCGATGTCGATCTCGGCCTTCTTCAGGCCGGCCACGAACTTGCTGTAGGTCAGGCCCAGGCCACGCGAGGCGGCATTGATACGGGCGATCCAGAGCTGACGGAAGACGCGCTTCTTCGCACGACGGTCACGGTAGGCGTACTGACCCGCCTTCATCACCGCCTGCTTGGCGATGCGGAAAACGTTCTTACGACGACCGCGATAGCCCTTGGCCAAGGCCAGGACCTTCTTGTGACGGGCGCGAGCGGTTACACCACGTTTGACGCGAGGCATGTGAGTTCTCCTTGTTGTTCTGGATTACAGACCGGCCATCGGCAACATCTGTGCGATGTGGCCCATGTTGGTCTCATGCACGTTCGCAGCGCCGCGCAGCTGGCGCTTGTTCTTCGTGGTCTTCTTCGTCAGGATGTGGCGCTTGAAGGCGTGACCGCGCTTCACGGTGCCACCCGGACGCACGCGAAAACGCTTCTTCGCGCTGCTCTTGGTCTTCATCTTGGGCATTGCTGCTCCTTCTATGTACGCCGGGCTGGGCGGCTGGGGCGACCCCAGCGCTTGATGGCCTGCTCGGCTTATGCAGCCGGATCGCTGACCAAAGCGACCCGGCTGAATCCTCGATAACGAATTACGACTTCTTCTTCGGTGCCAGGATCATGATCATCTGGCGCCCTTCCAGCTTGGGCATGTGCTCGACCACCGCCACGTCGGCCAGCTCGTCGCGGATCTTCTCCAGCAGGCGCAGGCCGATGTCCTGGTGGGTGATCTCGCGGCCGCGGTAGCGCAGCGTGACCTTGCCCTTGTCGCCGTCTTCGCCGATGAAGCGGCGCAGATTGCGCATCTTCACGTTGTAGTCGGCGTCATCGGTGCCAGGGCGGAACTTGACTTCCTTGACGTCGATGACCTTTTGCTTGGCTTTCGCCTCGGCCGCCTTCTTCTGCTCCTGGTACTTGAACTTGCCGTAGTCCATCAACCGGCACACGGGCGGGTTGGCGGTGGCGGCAATCTCGACCAGATCCACGTCGGCTTCGCCGGCCAGGCGCAGCGCTTCCATGATGGACACGATGCCCAGGGGCTCGTTGTCAACGCCGTTGAGGCGCACCTCGGGAGCCATGATTTCTCGGTTCAGCCGGTGCTTGCGCTCCACATTGGGCGTGCGGCGGTCCATGTAAGAAGTAGCGATGGTGGATGTCCTTGTTCAATCAGGCCGCCCCTGCGGGCGGCCCCAAAAACGCAATGCGCGCCTGCAGGCCTTCAGACCTTCGCGGCAATGTCGGCTGCGAGCTTCGCCTGGAAGTCGGCCACCGTCATCACCCCGAGGTCCTGGTTGCCGCGGGCGCGCACTGCAAGGCTGTGGGCTTCCTTCTCCTTGTCGCCAACGACGCAGATGTAGGGCAGCTTTTGCAGGGAATGCGCGCGGATTTTATAGGTAATCTTGTCGCCGCGCGTGTCGGCCACCGCCCTAAGCCCTTGTTTCTGCAGCATTTTCGCGACTTCCTGGGCGTAATCGGCTGAGGTTTGGCTGATCGAGCAGACGACCACCTGGGTCGGCGCCAGCCACGCCGGTAGCGCACCGGCATGCTGTTCGATGAGGATGCCGATGAAGCGTTCCAGGCTGCCGACGATGGCGCGGTGCAGCATCACCGGCGGGCGGTGGCTGCTGTCCTCGGCCACATACTCCGCGCCAAGCCGCTCGGCCATGCTGAAGTCGACCTGCATGGTGCCGCACTGCCATTCGCGGCCCAGCGCGTCCTTCAGCGTGTACTCGATCTTCGGGCCGTAGAAAGCGCCGTCGCCGGGGGCGATGACGAATTCGCAGCCACTGGCACGCAGCGACTCCATCAGCGCGTGCTCGGCCTTGTCCCAGATCTCCTCGGAGCCGATGCGCGCCGCCGGCCGCGTGGCCACCTTGTAGAGGATGTCGGTGAAGCCGAAGTCCCGGTAGACCTGCTGCAGCAGCGCCGTGTAGGCGATGCACTCGGGCAGGATCTGGTCCTCGGTGCAGAAGATGTGACCGTCGTCCTGCGTGAAGGCACGCACGCGCATGATGCCGTGCAGGCCGCCGGTCGGCTCGTTGCGATGGCATTGGCCGAACTCGCCGTAGCGCAGCGGCAGGTCGCGATAGCTCTTCACACCCTGCTTGAAGATCAGGATGTGGCCCGGGCAGTTCATCGGCTTGAGCGCGTACTCGCGCTTCTCCGACTCCGTCGTGAACATGTTGTCGCGGTACTTGTCCCAGTGCCCCGTCTTCTCCCACAGGCTGCGGTCGACGATCTGCGGCCCCTTGACCTCCTGGTAGCCGTTGTCGCGATAGACGCGGCGCATGTACTGCTCGACCTCCTGCCAGAGCGTCCAGCCCTTGGGGTGCCAGAACACCGTGCCGGGGCTGTGCTCGTCGAGGTGGAACAAGTCCAGGTCCTTGCCCAGGCGGCGGTGGTCGCGCTTCTCGGCCTCTTCCAGGCGCGTGAGGTAAGCCTGCAGATCGTCTTTGGTGGCCCAGGCGGTGCCGTAGACGCGCTGCAGCATCTCGTTGCGATGGTCGCCGCGCCAGTAGGCGCCGGCGACCTTCATCAGCTTGAAGTGCTTGAGCTTGCCCGTCGAAGGCACGTGGGGGCCGCGGCAGAGGTCCTCGAAGCCGCCCTCGCGGTACAGGCTGACCTCCTCGCCGGCCGGGATCGAGCCGATGATCTCGGCCTTGTAGGCCTCGCCCATGGCCTTGAAATGGGCAATCGCCTCGTCGCGCGGCAGCACGCGGCGCTGAACCGGTTCATCCTTTTTCGCCAGCTCCTGCATCTTGGCCTCGATGGCCGCCAGGTCCTCGGGCGTGAACGGACGCTTGTACGAGAAATCGTAATAGAAGCCGTTGTCGATCACCGGGCCGATGGTCACCTGGGCCTCGGGGAACAGCTCCTTGACCGCGTAGGCGAGCAAATGCGCCGTGCTGTGGCGGATCAGCTCCAGGCCGTCGGCGTCCTTGTCGGTGACGATGGCGAGCTGCGCGTCCTGCTCGATCAGGTAGGACAGATCGACGAGCTTGCCGTCGACCTTGCCGCCCAGGGCCGCCTTGGCCAGGCCGGCACCGATGCTGGCGGCCACCTGGCCGACCGTGACGGGCGCGTCAAAGGGACGCTTCGAACCATCGGGAAGTTGAATCGAAATCATGGCGCTACTTTCAGAAAGACAAACGCGGCCGAGAGGCCGCGTTCTGGGGGAAAGGCAGGAAAGACTTACGCGCAGCACCACGCGGCGGGGCTGCGCCGTACTTGTGTGTTGCTAGTCCGCGGTGTCATAACCGTTTCTGCCTTTCTCACTCTTGTTCGTTGAAGGAGGGTCCGATTCTAGAGCGGCAGCGCCTGCACGGTGTCGCGCGACGCCATCTGCACGAAGGATTCGGCCAGGCGCTCGCTCTCGGCGACCGCGGTCCGCCAGCGCTGCATGCGCTCCTTGGGAGCCAGCTTCATGAAGTCGTTGCGATCGGGCAGCTTGCCGCCAGGCAGGCGTTTCACCCAGTCCGGCTGGGGCACCAGCAGCACCAGGTTGTCGAGCAGGGGGCTGGGCCGGTGGCGGCGCTTCAAGGCCTTGTCCAGCCAGCCGGGGATCACCTCGGCCTGGAAATGCGGGTAAAGCACGAGCGGCGCCTGGCTGCCGCGCAAGCCGCGGTAGTCCAGGTGCAGGTGGTAATCGGTGATGCCGCCATCCCAGTAGGCGCCGCGCGGCGCGCCGGGCAGGTCCTGCTGCGCGGCCAGCCAGAAGGGGATCGAACAGCTGGCCAGCAGTGCGGGGCGCAGATTGGCCGGGCTCAGCGCGACCTCGTGGCTGGCGAAATCGTTCAGCGCCAGCGGCAGTCGCTCACGCGGGTCGGAGAACACCACCCGCTCCAGCCAACTGCCCAGCCAGGGCCTGTGCATCAGGTTGGCCGCGTAGGCCCCCAGATAGCCGAGCGGCGTGCGCAGCCGCCCTTCCCTGGCCAGCAGCCTGCCCTTGCCTCGCGAGGTGACAATGTGCAGGTGATGGCGCGGGTGCGACAGCAGCTCGGCCTCGCGGCCCTGGAACTGGCCGGCCAGGATGGCGTCGAACTTCGCGCTGACCGGCGCCGGGCGCAGCCTCTTCTCGCCCGGCTCGGGGTCGTAGTGCTGGGTGATGTAGGCCTCGGCCAGGCCGGCGAAATTCTTCTCCGGGTCGCCGGCCAGGCAGGCCGTCGTCATGCGCCAGGCGCCGATGCTGGCGCCGACCAGGTGCAGCGGCGCCGGCCCCTTGAGCCAGCTGCCGAACAGCAGCCGGTCCAGGTGGTTCAGCACCAGTCCCTTGGGACCGCCGGCCGCCGCCGGAATGAGGCCGATGTCCTCGGCCCGCAGGCCGCGCTCCAGCAAGCGGGCCCGCGCAGCGGGCCCGGCATGGATGCTTAGAACTTGTGCTCCCAATTGATCGCGTACCAGGTCTTGGGCCGACGCTCGGTCCAGTTGTAGTCACCATTCTTCAGCAGGGTCAGGCTGCGCGCGTCGACGGCCTGGAAATTGTTCGCCGAGACGCGCAGCGAATCGGTCCGGCTGATGTTCCACATCGCAAACATGTCGACGGTGCGCGCGCGACCCGTGTCCAGGCGCTGCAGGCTGCTTTGCTGCACCTCGTAGCTGGGCGTGAACGCCAGGCTGGCGCCTACCGACACCGGCACGCCCTTGAAGCGGTAGTCAAAGCCCAGATTGGCCGACCAGGGCTGCTGCTGCTCCAGGCGGTTGTCCGGCCCCGGGATGTCCTTGACCTTGGACGTGTAGATGGACAGCGAGGCGCGCAGGCTGAGTGCCGTGGTCGGCTCGAACAGGCTGGGCATCAGCTCGCCCGCACGGCCCTTGACCTCGAACTCCAGCCCCGAGGTGGAGGCGCGGCTCAGGTTGATCGGCTTGGCCACCCAGCGCGGCACGCTCGCCCAGTCCACCGACTCCTGCACCAGGCTGCTCCTCACCAGGCCGGTGATGCGGCGGTGGAAGACACCGACCGAGATCATGCCGCCGGCCTTCAGATAGGTTTCCCAGGCGATGTCCAGACCGGTGGCCAGCTCGGGCTCCAGCGCCGGATTGCCGACGCGGTCGGGCGCCGTCTCGGTGTTGGGACCGGTGGTCGGGTAGTTGGTGTTGATCGTCGGGCGCGCGATCAGCTGTTCGATGTTCGGCGCCTTGTAGGAGCGGGTCAGGCTGGCGCGGATCAGGTCGCGAGCCTTGGGATCGAATTTGTAGTTCAGGTGCAGCAAGGGCGTCGTCACGCTGCTGGTCGAGCGGAAGTTGCTGCCCACCCCCTCGCTGACGGTGCGGATGCGCTCGTTGCGAATGCCGAAATAGGCCGACCAATGCGGATTGATCTCCCACTCGTCCTGCGCATAGACGGCGGTCCGCGTCACCGTCGCGTCAAAGGGCTGGCCCTCGATGCCCGGCAGCAGGTCGACGCCGTTCTCCACGGTGCGGCGCTGCTCGTCGCGCGAGCGGCGCTCGACCTCGGCGCCGGCGGTGAAGGTGTGCTCGTCGCCGACCAGGCGGATGTACTTGCCGCTGAGCTGGCTGCCGCGGTTCTTGTTGTCGCCGACGGTCTGGCGGTTGATGGTCGGGCTGCCGGCGGCATTGCGGCCGACGAAACGGCTGTCGAACTCCGCCCCGCCGCCGCCGGCGGTGGCGCGCAGCTCGATGCGGTTGTCCTCGTCGAAGCGGTTGTTGTACTGCAGGTTCAGGCGCACCGCCTGGAACTTGCCGCGGTTGGTGAAGCTGTCGTCGACGCTGCTGGGCGTGCTGCCGGCCAGCACCGTCGTGCGCGTCTCGCCGCGGTTGCGGAAGTTGTTGCTGATCGCAAAAGCCTGCAGCGTCAGCGTCTCCTCGTCGCCCAGCTTGATGTTCAGGCGCGGCGCGATGTTGAAGCCGTGGCCCCAGGGAACGTCGAAGCCCTCGGTGACCAGGCGCTGGGCCTGCAACTGGGCGTCGCGGCCGAGGCGATCGCCGCTGGTCTCGTTCTTCAGCCGCCAGCTGAAGAAGGACACCGGCATCACGAAGCCGAGACCGCCCTTGCGGTCACCATAGGTGAAGCCGGCGTTGACGACCGGCTTGTCATCGTTGAACGCCAGGCCGACGCGCATGTCCTTCTGCACCACCCGCGGTGCGTCCTTCAGGATGATGTTCACCGTGCCGGCGATGGCCTGGGCGCTTTGATCGGCGGTGGGCGACTTGCTGACCTCGATGCGCTCGACACTGGCCGGGTTGACCTGCTCCAGGTTGAATCCCGGAGGCGCCGGCTCGCCGTTGACGAGGATTTGCGTGAACGCACCGCCCAGGCCGCGCATGCGCAGCTGGCCACCGGCCACGTTGACGCCAGGCAGGCGCTTGAGCACATCGGACAGCTGGGTGTCGCCGTACTTGTCCAGCTCCTCGCGGCCGTAGACCTGCTTGGCCACCGGCGCGCGGCGTCGCATCTCGGTGTCGCTGGTGCGCTGCCCCCGGACCTCGACACGGTCGAGTTGCTGGGCACCGGGCTGGCTGGCGGTCTGGCTCTCTACCTCCTGCTGGGCGTTGACGGAGGCGGCGCAAAAAGCGGCCGCCAGGGCGACCGCATGGGGCTTGAAGTTCATGGAGATCAGCTTTTGTTCTGGGCGCGTGCGAATGCAGCGGCCAGAGCATTGGCGACCGGCGGGTTCTTGGCATTGGTCATGGTGGTGTTTCCACCACGATGACTTCCGGCACGGGGGCTGTCCTTGTCCCTGGGCACGACCTGCGCATCCATCTTCATCGTCAGCGAGATGCGCTGGCGCTGCAGATCGACCTCCAGCACCTTGACGCGCACGATGTCGCCGGTCTTCACGACCTCGCGGGCATCGTTGACGAAACGGTTGCTCAGCTGGCTGACGTGGATCAGACCGTCCTGGTGCACGCCGAGGTCGACGAAGGCGCCGAACTGCGCGACGTTGCTCACCGTGCCCTCCAGCACCATGCCGGGCTGCAGGTCCTTGATCTCCTCGACCCCCTCGTTGAAGCGCGCCACCTTGAAGTCCGGGCGCGGGTCGCGGCCGGGCTTCTCCAGCTCGGCCAGCACGTCCTTGACGGTGATCGCGCCGAACCGTTCATCGGCAATCAGCTCCGGTTTCACGCGGCGCAGCACATCGCTGCGGCCGATGACCTCGGTCAAGGGCGCCTTGAGCACGCCAAGCAGCTTCTCCACCACCGGGTAGGTTTCCGGGTGCACCCCGCTGATGTCCAGCGGGTTGTCGCCGTCGCGGATACGCAGAAAACCGGCGGCCAGCTCGAAGGTCTTGGGCCCCAGGCCGGTGACATCGAGCAGCTGCTGGCGGTTGCGGAACGGGCCATGGGCGTCGCGGTGGCGCACGATGGCGCCGGCCAGGCCCTGGCTCAGGCCCGAGACCCGCGCCAGCAGCGAGGGCGAGGCGGTGTTCAGGTCGACGCCGACGCCGTTCACGCAGTCCTCGACGACGGCGTCCAACGAACGCGCCAGCTCGCTCTGGTTGACATCGTGCTGGTACTGGCCAACGCCGATGCTCTTCGGGTCGATCTTCACCAGCTCGGCCAGCGGGTCCTGCAGCCGCCGCGCGATCGACACCGCGCCGCGCAGGCTGACGTCCAGGTCCGGCAGCTCCTTGCTGGCCGCCTCGGAGGCCGAGTAGACGGAGGCGCCGGCCTCGCTGACCACCACCTTTTGCAGGCCGATGTCGGGCGCCATCTGCGTCAGGCGCTTGATCAGGTCGGCGGCCAGCCTGTCGGTCTCGCGGCTGGCCGTGCCATTGCCGATCGCGATCAGGTTCACGCCGTGCGTCGCGCACAGCTTGGCCAAGGTGTGCAGGCTGCCCTCCCAATCGCGGCGCGGCTCGTGCGGGTAGACGGTGCTGGTGGCCAGCACCTTGCCGGTCTCGCCGACCACCGCCACCTTGACACCGGTGCGGATGCCCGGGTCCAGTCCCATCACCACCTTGCGGCCGGCGGGGGCAGCGAGCAGCAGGTCGCGCAGGTTCTCGGCAAAGACCTTGATCGCCGTCGCCTCCGCGGCCTCGCGCAGGCGGCCGAAGAGGTCGCGTTCCAGGCTCATGCTGAGCTTGACCTTCCAGGTCCAGGCCACCGTCTTTCGAATCAGCGCGTCGCCGGCGCGGCCCTGGTTGCTCCAGCCCAGGTGGGCAGCGATCTTCATCTCGGCCATCGTCGGCCTGCCGGGCACGACGTCTTCATCGAGCTTCAGCTTGGCGTCGAGGAAGCCGGCCTGGCGACCGCGAAACACCGCCAGCGCGCGGTGGCTGGGCACGGTGCGGATCGGCTCGTCGTAATCGAAGTAATCGCGGAACTTCGCCACCTCGGCGTCGTTCTCGTTCTGCCCGGCGACCAGCTTGCTGTCGAACAGGCCCTCGGCCCACAGCCAGTCGCGCAGCTTGCCGACCAAAGCCGCGTCCTCGGCCCATTGCTCCGACAGCAGGTCGCGCACGCCGTCCTGCACGGCGAACGCATCGGCAAAACCGGCATCCGCATTGACGAAGGCAGCCGCCTCCACGGCCGGGTCGAGCGTCGGGTCGGCGAACAGCTTCTCGGCCAGCGGCGCCAGCCCGGCCTCACGGGCAATCTGGCCCTTGGTGCGCCGCTTCAGCTTGTAGGGGGCGTACAGGTCCTCGAGCAGCTGCTTGGTGTCGGCGGACTCGAAGGCGGCGCGCAGCGCCTCGGTCAGCTTGCCCTGCTCCTCGACGCTCTTGATCACCGCGGCGCGGCGATCCTCCAGCTCGCGCAGATAGATCAGCCGCACCTCCAGCTCGCGCAGCTGGATGTCGTCCAGGCCCTCGGTGGCCTCCTTGCGGTAGCGGGCGATGAAGGGCACGGTGGCGCCGCCATCGAGCAGGTCCACGGCGGCCTGTACCTGGCTCGGGCGAACCTTCAGTTCGGCGGCAATCTGGGAAAGGATTCGATCCACGAAAACAAAGGGCGCCGGCAAGGGCGCCCTGGGGGAAACGCGAGGGAGCGGATTTTGCCAAAGCGCTCAAGCTACGCTGGAGCCCTCTGAACAGGAGGTCCCGATGTTCGACAAGAACCGCGTCATGGCGCTGGCCAAGCAGGTGATGGATGGCAGTCTCGCAGCCGCTCCCTTTTACGAGCAGCTCACGAAGACGTTGACCGAGGAGATGGGCAGCACAAGAGCCAGTCTCTGGATCTACCCCGACCCCGAATTGCGCGACAGCATCGAATGTCTGAAGCTTTACGACCGCACCGATCAGGCCTGGAGCGAGGGCACGGTGTTGAAGGAAGAAGGTCTTGAGCCCTACTTCGAGGCCATGCGCAAGGACAACCTGATCGTCGCCGCCGAGGCCCGCGACAACCCGATCACCGCCTGCTTCCGCGAGGTGTATTTCGAGCCCCTGGGCATCTACTCGCTGCTCGATGTCGGCATCAACATCGGTGGCCAGCCCTGGGGCCTGTTCTGCTGCGAGAACACCACCGATGTGCTGGACTGGACGCCGCAGCATGTCGAGTACCTGCGCCAGGTCGGCACCCTGCTGGGCTTTGCGCTGAAGAAGGCCAGGGCTTGATCCGCATCAGCAGCCACGACGATCCGCCGGCCGCCGACTGGGCCGTCGTCGACGAGGGCCTGGGCGCTTTCAACGACCGGGCGGCGCCCTTGCACGAGGTGAAGCAGCTGGCCAGCTTTGCCCGCGACGAGGCCGGCCGGGTGATCGGCGGTGCCCTGGGCAGGCGCTGGGGCCGCTGTGCCGAAATCCAGCAGCTCTGGGTCGAGGCATCAGCCCGCGGCCAGGGCCTGGGCGCGCAGCTGGTCGACGCCTTCGAGACGGCGGCGCGGGCTCATGGCTGCACGCATTTCTACCTGGAGACCCTGAGCTTCCAGGCGCCGGGCTTCTACGCCAAGCTCGGCTACCGCACGACCCATGTGCTCGACGTCTACCCGCATGGCATCGTCAAGCACCTGATGCTCAAGACGCCCTGAGAACCCCCAGGACCGGGCCAGCCCGGCCCGCCCCGGCGGGGGTCAAGGCGCCGGGCAAAGCCCGTTCACCTTGAGAGCGTCTCGCGCAGCTGCGCGCCCAGTTCGGGCCGCTCGGCGAACGGATCGCTGGGGTTGCGGCCGCCGACCATCTCATCGGCGCGCAGACTCACCAGGCCGAGGGCCTTGGGGTGGCTGAAGATCCAGAACTGCCGCTGCCGCACCGCGGCCAGCACCATCCCCGCGACGTCGGTGGCGCTCAACTTGCCGCTGGCCACCGCCTTGCTGCTCATCAGGTAGCTGGCCCTCTGGCTGGGCGTGGCCTGGTGCATGGTGGCCGGGTCGCGGTTGCGGTGGCTGTCGGCGATGCCGGTCGGCACGAAATACGGGCAAAGCACCGAGGCGCGCACCTGCTCGCTGACCAGGGCCAGGTCGTGATGCAGGGTTTCGGTCAGCGAGACCACCGCATGCTTGCTGACGTTGTAGGGGCCGGACAGCGGCGGGTTCAGCACCCCGGCCATGCTGGCGGTGTTGACCACATGGCCCTCGTAGCTGGGGTCCGCCTTTGCGGCGGCCAGCATCATTGGCGTGAACAGGCGCACGCCATGCACCACGCCCATCAGGTTCACGCCCAGCACCCAGTCCCAGTCGGCCGGCGTGGCCTCCCAGATCAGGCCGCCGAAGGCGACGCCGGCGTTGTTGAAGACCAGATGCGGCGCGCCCACATGGGCCTGCACCGCGGCGGCCAGGGTCGCCATCTCGGCAGCGCTGCTGACGTCGACGCGCTGCGCCATCGCCGGCTGCAGCTCCTCGGCGGCGCGCGCCAGCGCGTCGGCCTGCACATCGACCAGCACCAGCTTCATGCCTTCGCGCTTGCACAGCCGCGCGAGTTCCAGGCCGAAGCCGCTGCCGGCACCGGTGATGACTGCCGTCCTGCCCTTGAGTTCCATCATGGCTCCTTGTGAACCTTGTGCATCTCGCGGTGCGCGATGCCGTCCTCATCAAAGATCTCCCCGACCCCGGCGAAACCGGCGCGGGCGTAATAGGCCTGCAAATGGGCCTGAGCGAACAGGGTGATGCCAAGGCCCGGCCAGCGTTGCTCGCATTCCTGCACGGCGCGCGCCGCCAGCTGATGGCCCAGTCCCGTGCCGCGCGCCGCCGCCGCCGTCAGCACGCGACCGATCACCGGCGCCTCGGCCTTCAGGCCGGGCGGGAGCAAGCGGGCGTAGGCGAGCAGCTGATCGCCGTCCCAGGCCATCAGATGCCAGGCCGCGGGGTCCAGGCCGTCGACGTCCTGGTAGACGCAGCGCTGCTCGACGATGAAGACCTCGGCGCGGCGCTGCAGGATCGCGTAAAGCCGCTCGCCGCCCAGCTCGGCAAAGGGCAGGCAGAGCCAGTTCATAGCGCCGCCGGGTCGACCGCGGCGAGCAGGTCGTCGCGGGCCAGCACCGGCGCCAGCCAGGCGGGCACCAGCGGCAGCTCGTAGGCATAGAAGTAGGCGCAGGCGGCCTCCAGCCCGGCTTGCTGCGCGGGCGTGGCCGCCAGCACCAGCTCCAGCCAGATCCAGGCCAGCACGAAATGCCCGAAGCCCTGCAAATAAGGCGTGGCATGGAGGGCCGCGTCCGGCGCCTGGCCGCTCGCCCAGGCCGACTTGGTCGCCTTGCCGACCAAGGCCAGCGTGGCGGCCAGTTGGTTGGCGCGCGCAGCCAGCTCGGGCCGCTGCAGTGCACGCTCGATGCTGGCGTTGACGCGCGTCGCGAAGGCCTGCACGAGCGCCGGCTGGCTGGCCTTGCGCAGCAGCAGGTCCAGGCCCTGGATGCCATGCGTGCCCTCATGGATCATGTTCAGGCGGTTGTCGCGCCAGTACTGCTCCAGCGGCCAGTCGCGCGTGTAGCCGGCGCCGCCCAGCACCTGGATCGCCAGGCTGTTGGCCTCCAGCCCCCATTGGCTGGGCCAGCTCTTGGCGACCGGGATCAGGAGCGCGAGCAACTGGGCCGCGGTGTCGGCATCGGGACCCTGGCTGCGCTGCTCGTCGACCAGCTGGGCGCAGTACAGATTGAGCGCCAGCGCGCCGACCGCATAGCTCTTCTGCGCGAGCAGCATGCGGCGCACATCGGCATGCGCGGTCAGCGCCTGCTGCGGCCCGCCGCGCACACCGGGCGCACGCCCCTGCAGGCGCTCCTCGGCGTAGGCCTTGCTGGCCTCGTAGCCGGCCATGGCCAGCATCGAGGCGGCCAGGCCGACGCCGATGCGCGCCTCGTTCATCATGTGGAACATGCAGGCCAGGCCCTGGCCCTCGCTGCCGACGCGGTAGCCGACCGCCTCGGTGGACTCGCCGAAGTTCAACAGGCAGTTGGTGGTGCCACGCCAGCCCAGTTTGTGGTTGAGGCCGACCAGGCTGACGCCGTTGCGCTCGCCATTCAGGCGGCCGTCGGCGTTGACCCGCCACTTGGGCACGATGAACAGCGAGATGCCGCCTGATCCTGAAGGCAGGCTGCCGTCGGCCCGCGGCACCTTGGCCAGCACCAGGTGCACGATGTTCTCGGCCAGCTCGTGCTCGCCGGCGCTGATCCACATCTTCGTGCCCTTGAGCGCGTAGCGCGGACCCAGGGGGTCGTTGGCGTCACGCAGCTCGGCGCGCGTCGTCAGGTCGCCCAGCGAGGACCCGATCGCCGGCTCGCTCAGGCACATGGTGCCGAACCAGCGACCTTCCAGTTCCGGCTTGGCAAAGACCTCGCGCTGGGCGGCGCTGCCGTGGGCGAGGATCAGGCTGGCGTTGCCGGTGGTCAGCATCGCGTAGCCGATGCAGCCCACGCTGGCCTTGCTGAAGAAGGCGTTGGCGGCCATCTCGACCACGCAGGGCAGCTGCATGCCGCCATGCGCCAGGTCCTGGCTGGCCGCCTGCAGGCCGGTCTCGAAGTAGGCGGCCACCGCCCGGGCGGTGGCCGCCGGCAGGACGACCTTGCCATCGGCGCCGATGCGCGGCTCCTCGGCGTCGCCCGCGCGGTTGGCCGGCGCGAACTCGCTAGCAGCGACGCGCTCGGCCAGGTCCAGCACCTGGGCGAAGGTGTCGGCGCTGTGCTCCGCATAGCGCTCGCGCGTCGTCAGCTCGCCGACGCGCAGCCAGTCATGCAGCAGGAAGTCGACGAGGGCGCGCATGGCTCAGCTGCCGCGGCGCCAGAAGTCCTGCGCGTCGCGGGGATGGGCCGCGAACTCGGCACAGCGCGCCTTCACCGCCGCCTCGCCGCGGCGCTCCAGTTCAAACATCGGCCCGCCGCGCCAGCGCGGAAAGCCGTAGCCGCTGAGGTACACGAGGTCGATGTCGGAGCCGCGCAAGGCAATGCCCTCGGCGAGCAAGGCCCTGCCCTCCAGGCCAAGGGCGAGCAGCAGGCGATCGACGATCTCCTCGTCGCCGACCGAGCGCGGGGTCAAGCCCAGCGCCGCGCGGTGGTTGACGATCAGCGCGTCAACCAGCGGTGACGGCAGCGCCTCGCGCGAACCCGCCTCGTACTCGTACCAGCCGGCGCCTGTCTTCTGACCGAAGCGACCGGCCTCGCAAAGCTTGTCGGCCAGCGGCTGGGCGCGCACCACCTTGCCGTCCTTGACGCGTTGTTGGCGCACCCGCCAGCTCACGTCGTTGCCGGCCAGATCGCCCATGCGGAACGGTCCCATCGCGAAGCCCCAGCGCTCGATCGCGCGATCGACCTGCTGCGGTGTGCAGCCCTCGTCCAGCAGGAATAGCGCCTGCTGCAGATAGGGTTCCAACATGCGGTTGCCGATGAAGCCGTCGCAGACGCCGGCGACCACGCAGGTCTTGCCGATCTTCCGGCCGAAGTCCAGCGCGGTGGCCAGCACGGAGGCAGCGGTCGCCTTGCCGCGCACGACTTCCAGCAGCTTCATCACCGCCGCCGGGCTGAAGAAATGCAGGCCGAGCACGTCGGCCGGGCGCTGCGTCACCGCCGCGATCGCATCCACGTCCAGCGTGCTGGTGTTGCTGGCAAGGATGGCGCCCGGCTTGCAGACGGCGTCCAGCCGGCGGAACACCGACTGCTTGAGCGCCATGTCCTCGAACACCGCCTCGATGACCAGATCCGCCTCGGCCAGCACCGCGTCGTCGCCATGCTGCTGCAGCGCCGCCGTCATCGCCTGCGCCTGCTCGGGCTTCAGCCTGCCCTTCTCGACCTGGCTCAGCAGGTGCTTGACGAGCAGCGCATGGCCGCGCTTGAGCTGGTCGGCGTTGGGCTCGATCAGGTCGACACGAAAGCCGGCCAGCAGGCAGGCGGTGGCGATGCCGCTGCCCATGGTGCCGGCGCCGATCACCGCGACGCGCTGGATGCTGCGCCGCGGCGTGCCGGCGTCGAGTCCCGGCACCTTGGCGGCAGCCCGCTCGGCAAAGAAGGCATGGCGCAGGGCCTTGGCGGCATCGCCCTGCATCAAGGTCTCGAAGCCGGCGCGCTCGGCCTTCAGGCCGTCGGCAAACGGCCGGTCGGTACTGGCCGCCACCGCCTCCACGCAGGCCAGCGGCGCCGGGAAGGGCAAGGCGGCCGCCTGGGCGCGCGCCTGGTCGAGCAAGCCAGGCTCGGCGGCGACGCTGCGCTCGCTCAGCCGCGGCGTGGCCGTCGCCGAGGCGGCCAGCGCCAGTGCCCGGTCCATCAGCTCGGCGGCGGGCACGCAGGCGTCGACCAACGCCTGCCCAGGCAGGGCCGCCAGCTTGGCGGCGCGCTGCGGCTGGCCGCTGCTGATCATCTGCAGCGCCGCGCCCAAGCCGATCGCCCGCGGCAGCCGCTGCGTGCCGCCGGCACCGGGCAGCAGGCCGATGTTGACCTCGGGCAGACCGAGCTGGGCGTCATCGGCGATGACGCGGTAGTGGCAGGCCAACGCCAACTCCAGACCACCGCCCAGCGCCAGCTTGCCGACCGCGGCGACGACCGGCTTGCGACACGCCTCGATGCGCTGCGTGAGCAGGGGCAGATGGGGCTCGGCCAAGGCGGCCGGCGTGCCGAACTCGGTGATGTCGGCGCCACCGCTGAAGGCCTTGTCGCTGCCCGTGATGACGATGGCGCGCACCGTCGGCTCGGCCTCGAGGCGCTCGATCGCCGCCCACAGGGCGCTGCGCAATCCATGGCCCAGACCGTTGACCGGCGGCTTGTTCATGGTCAACACGGCCACATCGCCGTGCAGCGTCTCGTTCAGCATCGCGGGATTCCTTCAGTCCAGGAGGGTTTCGACGAGGGCGCGCAATTCGCGCTTGTCGACCTCGCCATTCATCAGCTTGGGCAGTTCGGGGAACACCAGGGCGCCAACCGGGTGTTCCCAGTCGGCGACCCGCCCCTTGAACAAGGCCAGCAATTCGTCGCCCGCCATGGCGCTGCGACCTGGCGCCATGACGACGACCAGCAGCGGCCGCTCGCCCTGCTCGGCGTCGCGGTGCGGAATCACCGCGGCCTCGGCCACGTCGTCATGGTCCAGCGCAATGCGTTCGAGCAGCTGGGCACTGATCCAGTCACCGCCGCAGCGGATCAGGTCCTTGCGCCGGTCGGTCAGGGTCACCGTGCCGTCGGGGTCGATGCGCGCGATGTCGCCGGTCGGCAACCAGTCGCCATCGCCGTTGACGCTGACCAGCGGCGATTCGGCCTCGCCCAGGTAGGCGTCGGCGACCCAGGGCCCGCGCACCACCAGCTGGCCCTCGCTGAGCCCGTCGCGCGGCAACTCGTTGCCGGCTTCGTCGACCAGCGCCAGTTCGACGCCGAAACCGGCGCGGCCCTGCGGCACGCGGCCGTTGGTGTCGGGTCGCAGCAGTGCACCGCGCGACACCAGGGCCGGCGGCGCGACCTCGTTCATGCCCCAGGTGTGCAGCACATCGAGGCCGAACCAGGCGCGCATGCGGGTCAGCAGATCCGGCGGGAAGGCGGCGGCACCGACCGCCGCGCGGCTCAGGCTGGTCGGGTGACTGCCGGTGGCCTCGAAGTGGTCGAGCAACTGCTGCCAGATCGAGGGCGGCCCGGCGGCCAGGGTCACGCCCTGCTCGTGCATCAGCGCGGCCAGCGCCGGCGCCTCCAGCCCCGGTGGCACCAGCACCAGGCGCGCGCCGGTCAGCGCGGCGCTCAGGCACAGCGCCCAACCGCCGCTGTGCGAGACCGGCAACAGCGGCATCACCACATCGCTGCGCGACAGGCCGTAGGCATCGGGCAAGGCCGCCGCCATGGCCTGCAGCACGGCGGCGCGGTGGCTGGTCGGCACGCCGCGCGGCCAGCCGCTGGAACTCGCGGTGAAGCTGATCAAGGCGGGCAGTTGCTCGTCCAGCAGGGGCCAGCGCCAGTCGGGGTCGGCGCCGGCCAGCAGGCTGTCGGCATCCATCAGCGTCGGGCCGAAACCGGTCGTCGGCAACGCCTCCGGGCCGCCAAACTGGATGTAGTGCGCCACCGAGCTCAGTTGCAGCTGCATGGCCTCGACGAGCAAGGCCATGCGCGCGTCGAAGACCAGGGCCTGGGCCTCGGTGCGGTTGATGGCGTGGATCAGCTGTTCGGGGAAATGACGCGGGTTGAGCGCCAGCGCCGGCGTACCCGCCGCTGCGGTGCCCAGCACCGCTTCGAGCAGCCCCTGGGCGTTCCAGCCCAGGAAGGCCACCGTGCCACCGGGCTTGAGCCCCAGCCGCTCCCAGACCTGGCCCCAGCGCCGCGCGCGTTCCTCCAACTGACCCCAGCTGCCGGTCTGCAGGCTCCCGCTCTCGTCCAGGGTCACAAGGGCCGTCGCCGCGTGCTCGCGGGCGGCATGGCGGAGCAGGCTGGCGAGGTCCAGGGGCATTCGCATCATGAGGCCGACGATCTTAGGGGCGGCTCCCGCCGCCAAACCCTGTGTCCGCCCTGGGAAAGACCCGCGACCTAGACTTGCCGCTTGGAGGTGCCATGGCCGACTACCCCGTGAACAAGACCGACGCCGAATGGCGCGCCCAGCTCGACCCACTGCAGTACGAGGTGACCCGCCACGCCGCGACCGAGCGCGCCTTCACCGGCCGCTACTGGGATCACTGGGCAGCCGGCGAGTACCGCTGCGTCGGCTGCGACGCGCTGCTGTTCCTCTCCGACCGCAAGTTCGACGCCGGCTGCGGCTGGCCCAGCTACGACCAGCCGGTCGACGCCGAGATCATCGAGCGCGTGGTCGACCGCACGCACGGCATGGTGCGCATCGAGGTGCGCTGCAAGCGCTGCGGCAGCCACCTCGGCCATGTCTTCCCCGACGGCCCGCCGACCACCGGCGAGCGCTTCTGCATCAACTCGGCCGCCCTAAACTTCGCCCCCTCCCCCGACCCCGAGTCCCCGTGAAGATCCTGCTCGATTTCCTGCCGCTGGCCCTGTTCTTCGGCATGTTCAAGTACGCCGAAGGCCAGCGCGAATGGGCAGCCAGCTTCGCCACCGCGCAGCTGGGCTTCATGGTCAGCGGCGGCGTCATCGGCCCCGACGAGGCGCCCATCCTGCTGGCCACCGTGGTGGTGATGATCGCCACGCTGGGCCAGGTCATCGTTCTCAAGCTGCTGCGCCAGAAGGTCGACACCATCCTGTGGGTGAGCCTGGGCCTGATCACCGTGCTGGGCCTGGCGACGGTCTATTTCCACAGCAAGACCTTCATCATGTGGAAGCCGACCGCGCTCTACTGGGTGATGGCGGCGGGCTTCTGGGCGGCGGACGCCTTCTGGGGCAAGAACTGGCTGAAGGCGGTGCTCAAGGACCTGCCGCTGCCCGAAGTCGTGTGGAAGCAGCTCAACTGGATGTGGATCGCCTTCTTCGCCTTCATGGGCGTGCTGAACCTGTGGATCGCCTACAGCTTCAGCGAGTCGGCCTGGGCGAACTTCAAGGTCTTCGGCGCCACCGGGCTGATGCTGGTCTTCATGGTCGTGCAGGGCGTCTACCTGAGCCGCAAGCTGCCGCCCGAGGAGAAATCGTCCGAGGAACAGCCATGAGGGCCGACCTCGACGCGCTCAGCCAGCGCCTGCAGGCGCTGGCGCCGCAGCAGCTGCGCTGGGACGACGACAGCCATCTGCACGCCGGCCATGCCGGTGCCCGCGAGGGCGGCCATTACCGGTTGTTTCTGGTCAGTCCGCGCTTTGCCGGCATGACCAGAGTCGCCCGCCACCGCCTCATCTATGATGCCCTCGGCCCGCTCGGGCCTCTTGGGGTCCATGCCTTGCAGATCGACGCCAAGGCACCCGACGAAGTCTGAAACCCCGCCGCGGTGGCTCCCGCCGCCGGCCCTCTTGTACCTGTCCCACCCCCGATGAAATCCACCTTGATTGCTGCCGCCCTGTTGGCGGCTGTTGCCGGCGCCCAGGCGCAGAACGTCACCATCGTCAACGGCAAGCCGGTGCCGGTGGCGCGTGTCGAGACCATGATCCAGCAGATCACCAAGAACGGCCAGCCGCGCTCGCCGGAACTGGAGAAGCAGGTCAAGGACGAGGTCGTGCACCGCGAGATCCTGATGCAGGAAGCGCAGCGCCTGGGCATCCCGGCCAGCGCCGACTTCCGCAACCAGATGGAAATGGCCCGCCAGGCCATCCTGATCCGCGAGCTGCAGGCCAACTTCCTGACCAAGAACCCGATCACCGACGCCGACGCGATGAAGGAGTACGAGGCGGTCAAGGCGCAGCAAGGCGGTCAGGAGTACAAGGCGCGCCACATCCTCGTCGAGACCGAGGACGAGGCCAAGAAGATCATTGCCGACCTCAAGCTCGGCGCGAAGTTCGAGGACCTGGCCAGCAAGAGCAAGGACCCGGGTTCGGCGGCGCGCGGTGGCGACCTCGACTGGGCCAATGCCAACGCCTACGTGCCGGAGTTCAGCCAGGCCATGGTCGCGCTGAAGAAGGGCGAGCTGACCGAGACGCCGGTGAAGTCGCAGTTCGGCTACCACGTCATCCGCCTGGACGATGTGCGCGCCTCGACCTTCCCCGACTTCGAGCAGGTCAAGGACCAGGTCAAGCAGCGCATCGCGCAAGTGCGCTGGAACGAGTTCCAGCAGAAGCTGCGCAACGGCGCCAAGACCGACTACAAATTCGGTCAGTAAGCGCTCAGACCCCGCTGACCAGGCCGCGCGATGCGCGGCCTTTTTTTGTGCTCAGGCGACGGCCAGCGTCGCGTCCAGCGCAGCGGCCGTCTCGCTGAGCCGACCGGCCTCGATGCGCAGCCGGCGATCGCAACGCGCCGCCAGCTTCTCGTCGTGGGTGACGAGGACCAGGGTGGTGCCGTTCTCGCGGTTGAGCTCGTCCATCAAGGCCATCACCTGCTCGCCGGTGGCGTGATCCAGCGAGCCGGTCGGCTCGTCGGCCAGCAACAGCGCCGGCTGCACGACGAAGGCACGCGCCAGCGCGACGCGCTGCTGCTCGCCGCCGCTGAGCAGGCGGGGCCGGTGACCGAGGCGCTCGCTCAAGCCCACGCGCTGCAACATGCGCGTCGCCTTCTGCCTGGCCTCCGGGTCGTTGCGCAGCTCCAGCGGCAGCATGACGTTCTCCAGCGCCGTCAGATTGGGCAGCAGCTGGAAGCTCTGGAACACGAAACCGATGCGCGCGCCGCGCAGCACGGCACGCTCGTCCTCGCTGCGCGCGAACAAGTCCTGGCCCTCGATCAGCACGCTGCCCGTGCTCGGCGTGTCCAGCCCGGCGAGCAGGCCGAGCAAGGTGCTCTTGCCCGAGCCCGAGGCGCCGACGATGGCCACCGAGGTGCGCGGCTGCAGGGTGAATGACAGCGCGTGCAGAATCGTCAGCTCACCGCCACCGGCGTCCTTGACGGTCTTGCTCAGGTTCCGAACTTCAACAATGGGTGCAACTTCAGACATGGATTTCGTGGCCGGACGCCGGCGTTGGATGGCGCAATGTAGCGGTCTGCTGCTGGCCGTTGCCGGCACACGGGTAAGCGCCGCCCAGGCCAAGCGCCAGCCGGGCGGCAAGCTGCTGGTGGTCGGCGACAGCCTGTCGGCCGAGTACGGCATCGCCCGCGGCAGCGGCTGGGTGGCCTTGCTGGAGCGGCGCCTGGCCGAGCAGTCCCAGCGCTTCGAGGTGGTCAATGCGAGCATCAGCGGCGACACCACGGCGGGCGGGCGGGCCCGCCTGCCGGCGCTGCTGCAACAGCACAGGCCCAGCCATGTGCTGATCGAGCTCGGCGGCAACGACGCGCTGCGCGGCATGCCGCTGGCCCACACCCGCGACAACCTGCTGACCATGGTGCGCGCCGCCAAGCGCAGCGGCGCCAAGGTGCTGCTGATCGGCATGCAGGTGCCGCCGAATTACGGCGCTGCCTACACGCGGGACTTCGCCGCCGTCTTCGTCGAGGTGGCCAAGGCGGAAAAGGTACCGCTGGTGCCCTTCCTGCTGTCGGCCTTTGCCGAGCGACCCGATGCCGAGAGCTGGTTCCAGCCCGATCGCATCCACCCGCTGGCCAAGGCGCACCCGCTGATGCTGGACACCGTCTGGCCGGCGCTCAGGCCGCTGCTCTAGGAGCCCACTGCGCTAGCGCTGCGCGTCGCGGCGCGGGCCGTCTTCGCCGTCCCGGCCACGTCGCGGTGGCTCGGCGCGCGGGGCCTCGACACGCCGCGGCGGCTCCATCGCGCGCGGCGGCTCGACGCGGCGCGGCTCCGGCCGCGGCTCGACGCGCGGCGGTGTCGGCATCTCGGCACGCGGCGGTTCCTGGCGGGGGACCTCGGCACGGGGTGGCTGGCGCCAGGGGCGTTGCGCCTCGTCCGCCGCTTCGCGCGGCGGGCGCTGCCAACGCTCCTCGTCGTCGCGGCGCTCGACGCGCTCCGGCCTCGCCTCGATGCGCCGGGGCGGCTCGAACTCGCGTGCCGGCTCCACCAGCGGGGCCGGCGAGCGCGCCGGACCGGCCGACGGTTCGAGACGCTCGGGGCGTTCGCCACGTTCAGGCCGCTCGAAGCGATCAGGGCGATCAGAGCGATCCTGACGCTCCGGTCGCTCCGGCCTGGCATCGCCACGCCAGCCGCCAGCCGGCAATCCGGCTTCCTGCGCAAGCTGGCGCGACGGCCCCTCGGGCAGCGGGCGCAGCTGGCGCAGCGCCTGCTCGTCGCGCAGCGGCACGACCTGCTGGCGGCCATGCTCGCGGCTCGGGCCGGTCGCGACCACGGTGCTGATCGCACCGGGCACGCCGCGGTTGTGGCCGGCCCAGCCGCCTTCGCGCGGCGGGCGGCGCACGGTGACCGGATCCGGGTCGACGCGCTGCTGGTAGCGCGGGCTGTGGCGGTACCAGGGGCGGTAACGCTCGTGCGGGGCCAGCGGCACCCAGGCCAGCGGAGGCGCATGGCGCTGGCCGATGTGCACGCCGACCTGCACGGACCCGCTGCCGACCCAGGCCACCAGGGCCGGCGCGAACACCGGCCGGTGATGGATCACCGCGCCCGGCGTCCAGCACCAGCGACCGCGCCAATGCACCCAGCGACCGTAGTGCGAGGTCGCATAGCCCCAGGGCAGGTCGTCGATCCAGGTCCAGCCCCAGTGCCGGGTCCAGGTCCAGCGCCCATAGCGGTAGGGCGCCCAGTCGACGGCCACGCGCAGCGGCAGCCAGACCGGACCGAACTCGCTGCTCACCTCCCAGCGCCCGTACTGATCCAACTCGTCGGCACCGGTCAGCTCGGGCGACAGGTAGCGGTAGGCGGGTCGGTCGCGCAGGCTGGCGACGTCCTGGCGGCCGAAGCCCAGGCTGGCGACCAGCCAGTCGCCGAAACGGTCGTCGCCGCGCTGCAAGCGGCTGCGCTCGGCGCGCGGGCCGCCCTCCCACCAGACCTCGGCCTGCTCGCCGGCGTCGACGAGCAGCGGGGCGTCATCCTGACCGCGGTGGTCAAAGCGCAGCCGGCCCTCGAAGACCTGGGCACGGCTGGCGCGGCGCAGCTGGTCGATGCGGTAGGCGCCGGCGCGCTCGAAGCGGAAGCGGCCGTCGCGGGTGCGCAGCTGCGCCTCCTCGGCGGTCTCGCGGCTCAGCCAGCGCAGCGCCAGCGCGCCGCGCTCCAGGTCCAGCTCGATGCTGCCGTCGTCGAGCCGGCGCAGCTCCAGCTCGCTGTGTTCGTCCAGCCAGAGCCCATGGGCGCCGATGCGCAGGCCGACGCGGCCGCCGTCGCCGGCACGGATGCGATCGCCCTCGGCCAGGGTCTGGTTGCGCGCCAGCGGCTGCCAGTCGCGGCGGTCCGGGTCGAACCAGAGCACCTGACCCTCCAGCTCGGCGACGCGGGCGACGCGGGTCGGCGGGTCGCGATCGTCATCGGCCCAGGCCGGCCAGGCGATCAGCGCCAGCAGCAGCAGGATCATCTGCAGCAGAAACCAGCGCCGCAGCGGCTGGGGCTTGGCAGGGGTCATCGGTCGTCTCCAGGCTGTGCAGGCGCTAACGCCGCCAACCCTGGCCCGGTGGACCGCGCCCGTGTAAATCAGTGTCAATCGTCGTCGCTGCTCGCGTCCAGGCCGGGGAACAGCACCTCGGTATAACCGAAGCGGCGGAAGTCCTGCACGCGCATCGGGTAGAGGATGCCGTCGAGGTGATCGCATTCATGCTGCACCACGCGGGCATGAAAGCCCTCGGCCTCGCGGGCTATCGGCCGGCCCTGCAGGTCGAAGCCGCTGTAGCGGATGCGCCGCGGCCGCGCGACCACGCCGCGCAGGCCGGGCACCGACAGACAGCCCTCCCAGCCCTCTTCCAGCTCATCGCCGATGGGCTCGATGAGCGGGTTGATCAGCAGGGTCTTGGGCACCGGCGGCGCCTCCGGGTAGCGCTCGCTCTTCTGGAAGCCGAACAGCACCACGCGCAGGTCCACGCCGATCTGCGGCGCCGCCAGCCCGGCGCCGTTGGCGGCGACCATGGTCTCGTGCAAGTCCTCGGCGAGTTGACGCAGCTCGGGCGTGTCGAATCGCTCGACCGGCTTGGCGACGCGCAGCAATCGCGGGTCGCCCATTTTCAGAATCGGATGCACAGCCATGCTAAGTTGCCGTCCCATGATGGATAACAACACGATTCTTCCCGAGCACAGCGAGCACCTGGGCAAGCAGGTCTTTGCGATCGACACCGGCTTCCAGCGCCCGCGCTTCGATGCCGCCTACCTGGTCGTCAGCCCCGAGGGCCGCGCCGCCTTCATCGACACCGGCACGAATTTCGCGGTGCCGCGTCTGCTCGAAACCCTGGCCGCGCTGGGCCTGGCCCGGGATGCGGTCGATTACGTGATCCCGACGCATGTGCATCTGGACCACGCCGGCGGTGTCGGCCTGCTGATGCAGGAGCTGCCAAAGGCCACGCTGATCTGCCACCCGCGCGGCCTGCGCCACATGGTCGATCCGAGCCAGCTCTGGGCCGGCGCGACCGCGGTCTACGGCGACGAGGAAATGCAGCGCAGCTACGGCAAGCTGCTGCCGGTGGCGGCCGAGCGCGCGCGGGCGAGCAGCGACGGCATGGCCCTCGCGCTCGGCAGCCGCGAGCTGCTGTTCATCGACACCCCGGGCCATGCCAAGCACCACCACTGCATCTGGGACGCGGCGAGCCGCGGCTGGTTCACCGGCGACACCTTCGGCCTGTCCTACCGCGAGTTCGACCTCGCCGACGGCAGGCCCTGGATCCTGCCGACCAGCACCCCCGTGCAGTTCGAGCCCGAGGCGATGAAGCACAGCATCACCCGCCTGCTGGCCCAGGGCCCGGAGCGCATGTACCTGACGCATTTCGGCATGGTGCAGGACGTCGGCCGCCTGGCCGCCCTGCTCGATCGCCTGATCGACCGCATGGTCGGCGTCGCGCGCCGCGCCCAGGCCGAGCGTCATGAGCGCATCAAGCGCGATCTGCTCGCCGTCTACGTCGACAGCCTGCGGGACTTCGGTTCGACCATGGACGAGGCCGAGATCGCCCGCCTGCTGGCCACCGACATCGAGCTCAATGCCCAGGGCCTGGAGGTCTGGCTGGAGAAGCGCTGAGACGGCGTGCCCGCCGGCTTCAGTGTGAGTGGGTGAGCGAAGCCACCGTCATCAGCCCCAGGCCGGCGGCGATCCACAGCACCTGCTGCACCGTATCCTTCCAGGGCAGGCGGCGCTGCATCTGCGGGATCAGGTCGGCCACGGCCACGTAGATGAAGCAGGACGAGGCGACCACCATCAGATAGGGCAAGGCGGTCTCGAAGGGCTCGAACAGGAAGTAGCCCAGCACCCCGCCGGCGACCGCGGCCAGGCCGGACAGGCCGTTGAACAGCAGCGCGCGGCGGCGGCTGAAGCCGGCGTTGCGCAGCACCAGGTAGTCGCCGACCTCTTGCGGGATCTCGTGCAGGCTGACCGCAATGGCGGTGAGCAGGCCGAGCTTGGGGTCGGCCAGGAAGGCGGCGGCGATCAGCACGCCATCGCAGAAGTTGTGGATGCTGTCGCCGACCAGCACCGAGTAGCCGCCGCGCCCGGCCTGCTCGGCGTCGAAATGGTGGTGGTGGTGGTGACCGTCGCCCTCGTGGTGATGGCTGTGACGGTAGAGCTCGACCTTCTCCAGCAGGAAGAAGAACAGCAGGCCGGCCAGCAGGGTGAGGAACAGCTCCTGCGCCCCGGCCTGGCTCTCGAAGGCCTCGGGCAGCACATGCAGCAGCGCGGCGCCCAGCAGCACGCCGGCCGACAGGCTGACCAGGTGCTTGACCACGCGCCCCAGCAAGGCCTCGGAGAGCAGGGCCGACGCCGCCACGGAGAGCAGGCCGCCCACCAAGGTGGCGAGCAGGATGTAAGTCAGGGTCATGGTTGTTGCTGAGAATTCGCTCTCATTGTCGCAGGCCCGTCAAGGGGGAGCGCGATGGGGGCGCCGGAGCATCGTCATCGGCGGCCGGCAGAATGCGCCGCCATGCCCGCACCCTCACCCACGCGCTGGGGCGCCGACGCGCTTGCCGCCATCGACCTCGGCTCCAACAGCTTCCGCCTGGAGATCGCCCGCCTGCGCGGCGGCGACTACAAGTCCCTGGCCTACTGGAAGGAGCCGATCCGCCTGGGCGCCGGCCTGGATGCCGACAAGAACCTGACCGAGGCGGCGATGGTCCGCGCGCTCGACTGCCTGCGCCGCTTCGGCGCCGAGCTGCAGGGCTTCGGGGCCGAGCGCGTGCGCGCGGTGGCCACGCAGACCCTGCGCGAGGCGCGCAACCGCGACGCCTTCCTGCTGCTTGCCCAGGAAGCCCTGGGCCACCCGGTCGAGGTCATCGCCGGCCGCGAGGAAGCGCGGCTGATCTATGCCGGCGTGTCGCGCCTGCAGCCGCGCGCCGAACCGCGCCTGGTCATCGACATCGGCGGGCGCAGCACCGAGCTGATCATCGGCCAGGGCCCGCAGCCGCTGCGTGCCGAGAGCTTCGCGGTCGGCAGCGTCGGCCTGTCGATGCGCTTCTTCCCCGAGGGCAAGCTGACGGCCGAGGCGTTCCGCGATGCGCAGATCGCCGCCGCTGCCGAGTTCGAGGAAGGCCTGGCCCTGTTCGCCAAGGGCGCCGCCGAGCCCGACTGGAGCGAGGTGCTGGGCGCCTCGGGCACGGTCGGCGCGGTCTCCTCCATCCTGGAGGCCAGCGGCGTGTCCAAGGACGGCAGCATCGATGCCGAGGGTCTGCGCTGGCTGATCGAGCAGGCGATCGCCGCCGGCCATGTGCGCGAGCTGCGCCTGCCCGGCCTGAAGGAGGACAGACGCGGCGTCGTCGCCGGCGGCCTGGCCATCCTCTACACCCTGATCAGCCTGTTCGGCATCCCGCGTTTGCTGCCGGCCAAGGGCGCGCTGCGCCAGGGCCTGGTCTTCGATCTCGCCGAGCGCCTCAAGCTCTACGAACACCGCGACAGCCGCGACCTGCGCGAGCCCACGGTGCAGGCCACCCAGCTGCGCTTCGGCGTGGACCTGGAACAGGCGGCGCGCGTGCGCGGCCTGGCCGAGCGCCTGCACGGCCAGTTGCTGGCCGAGCCGGACGCCGAGCGCCAGCTGGAGCTGGGCTGGACCGCCGCCTGGCACGAACTCGGCACCCTGGTCTCGCAGCACGACCACCACCGCCACAGCCAGTACCTGATCGCCCACCTGGACGCGCCCGGCTTCAGCCAGAACCAGCTGCGCCGCATGGGCCTGCTGGCCCTGGGCCAGCGCGGCGGTCTGCGCAAGCTGGAAGGCGAGCTGGCGAACGACAACGAACTGCTCTGGCAGCTGCTGGCGCTGCGCCTGGCCTTGATCAAATGCCATCCGCGCGCGCCGATCGAACCGTCGCGCATGCAGCTGCAGCGCCAGGGCAGGGTGGTGCAGGTGCGCATGAGCAAGGGCTGGGCCGAGCGCCAGCCCCAGGGCGTCTACCTGCTGCGCGAGGAGGCGCAGGCCTGGGCCAAGACCGGGCTGATCGAGCTCAAGCTCAACGTCTAGCCCAGGGCTTCGACCAGCAGCTGGACCCGCTCGCGGCCGTTGTAGCGATCCAGGCCGACGCGGTAGGCCAGGCGCGCCTGCTCGGGGATGGTCTCGTCGCGACGGAACCAGATGCCGTCGAGCTGCACCCCGCTGCCATGGCGCAGGCGCAGCTTCAGATGACCGCTGCCAACCAGGCGCTGATCGAGCACCGCAAAGCCGTCCACGAAGAGCGGCGCCTCGAAGCCCTGGCCCCAGACCTGGGCCTCCAGCTCGGCGACCTGCTGCGTGGAGAAGGCATCGGCATCGAGGCCGCCGTCATGGCGCAGCTGGCGCGCGAACGGCTGTTCGCCGGCCAGCTCGGCGACCGCCTGGCGCAGGCCAGCGGCGAATCGTTCGGCCCCCTGCCCCGCCTCCAAGGTGCAGCCCGCCGCCATCGCATGGCCGCCGAACTTGGCGAGCAGGCCGGGCTCGCGCTTGGCCAGCAGGTCCAGCACATCGCGCAGGTGCACGCCGGGGATGGAGCGGCCCGAGCCCTTGAGCCGGCCGTCGGCGCCGCGCGCGAACACGAAAGTCGGCCGGTGCAGGGCCTCCTTCACGCGGCCGGCCAGGATGCCGACCACGCCCTCGTGGAAATCCTCGTCGAACAAGGCCAGCGCGCAGGGCGGGTCCTGCGGCGTGGGCAGGCGGGCGAGCAAGGCCTCGGCGCGCTCGCGCATGCTGCTTTCCACCTCGCGGCGCTCGCGGTTGATCGCGTCGAGCTGCTTGGCCAGCTCCAGGGCCTGCAGCGGGTCGTCGGCGCGCAGGCATTCAATCCCCAGGCGCATATCGGTCAGGCGGCCGGCGGCGTTGACACGCGGGCCCAGCGCGAAACCGAAATCCTGGCTGCTGGCCTGCCCCGGCTCCCGGCCGGCGACCTGGAACAGGGCGCGCACCCCGGGCTGCATCTGGCCGGCCCGGATGCGGCGCAGGCCTTGCGCGACCAGGCGGCGGTTGTTGGCGTCCAGCGGCACCACATCGGCCACCGTGCCCAGCGCCACCAGGTCGAGCAGGCCATCGAGCCGCGGCGCCTCGCCGGCGAAGGCGTTCTGCGCGCGCAGATGAGCGCGCAGCGCCAGCAGCAGGTAGAAGGCCACGCCGACCCCGGCCAGGGCCTTGCTCGCGAACGCGCAGCCCGGCTGGTTGGGGTTGACGATGGCGTCGGCCGCCGGCAGCAGCACCTCGCCGTCGGGGCCTTGGGCGCACAGATGGTGGTCGGTGACGATGAGCTGCAGGCCGCGCGCCTTGGCATAGGCCACGCCCTCCAGGCTGGCGATGCCGTTGTCGACGGTGAGCAGCAAGTCAGGCTGCTGCTGTTGCAGCGCGAGATCGACGATGGCCGGGGTCAGCCCATAGCCATGCACCGCGCGATCGGGCACCACATAGGCCAGCTGCGCCGGCGCGAAGCCGAGCAGCGCCAGGCCGCGCAGCAAGAGCGCGCAGGCGGTCGCGCCATCGCAGTCGTAGTCGGCGACCACGCAGAGCTTGCCGCCCTGCTGACGCAGCTTGGCTAGCAGGGCGGCGGCCTGGTCCAGGCCCTTCATGCTGGACGGCGGGTGCAGCAGGGCCAGACCCGGGTCCAGCTCCTGCTGGCTGCGCACGCCGCGGGCGGCATACAAGCGGGCGAGCAAGGGCGGCACCCCGGCCTGTTCGAGCTGCCAGGCGGCGCGCGGCGGGCAGTCGCGGGCGATCAGCTGGGGGTTCATAAGCCAGCGATCAGCTCGGCGGCACGCGGGCCGCGGCGCACCCAGCGCTGCCACCAGGGCCGTAGCGCCAAGCGCAGGGTCACGCTGCCCTGCTCGCCGACCAGGCTGAGCAGGCCGTCGGTCGGGATCAGCGCGATCAGCTCGGCCCAGGCGGCCTCGATCGCCGTCGCGTCGCCGCGCTGCAGCGCGGCCTTCAGGCGATCGTCGACACGCAGGTCCTCGGGCAAGTCCTCGCCGGCATGCTGGCCGGCACCCCAGAACCAGATCGAATTGGGCTTCAGCCCCTGGCCAGGCAGCGGGTGGGCGTGCAGCAGCATCTGCGCCTCATTGGTCCAGCGGCGGATGCGTCTGTCCTCGGGCAGCCAGGGGGTCAGAGGGCGGTCGACGACGCGTTCGCGGCTGGCCAGGCTCAGCCCCGCCAAGTCGCCCAGTTGCGGGTGGGCGACCGCCCAGGTCAGCGGGTCCAGCCAGGCACGCTCCCAGCCCTCGCTGGCCGGGAACAGCTCGGCCAGCAACTCCCAGCATTGATGGCTTTGCGCCGCGTCGAGTTCCAGCTGGGACGGGTCCAGGGCCAGGGCCTGGCTGGCCTCCAGCTGCACATGCAGCGGGCCGACGAAGGCCCAGGGCAGCAAGCGCTCGTCGAGCTGCCAGGCAGCCAGCGGCAAGGGCGCGTCCGCGGCCAGCCCACGCAGGCGGCCGAGCAGGCGCTCCAGCGCGGTGTGCGGATCCAGCGGATCCAGGGTTTCGCGGTGAACGATCTCGGCCTGGGCGAGCCGCTGGTCGAGCGCGGCCAGCGCCGCGGCCGGCAGGCCAGCGCCAACCGGTGCAATCACAAGATGCATCGGGCGATTATCGGAGCAGCCCTTGTCACTCAGCCGTCATGAAGCCAGGCCCAGAATGCGTCATGTCCCGCATTCCCTTGCTCGACCGCGAGCAGGCCATCCTGGCCTTCAATCGTCGCGTGCTGGCCCAGGCCACGCGCGACGACGTGCCCCTGCTCGAACGCCTGCGCTATGTCTGCATCGTCTCGTCCAACCTCGACGAGTTCTTCGAGGTGCGCTTTGCCGACATGCTGGATGCGGCGCGCGACAAATCGGGCGAGGTCAGCCGCCAGGACGTCGACCGCGTCGGCCGCGCCGCGCACGAGCTGATCGACGAGCAGTACGCGATCTTCAACGAACAGCTGATGCCGGCGCTCAAAGCGCAGGGCATCGCCATCCTCAACCACGCCGACCGCAACGAGGCGCAGCGCCGCTGGGTGGCGCGATTGTTCGAGCGCGAGGTGCGGCCGCTCTTGGTGCCGGTCAGCCTGGACCCGTCGCACCCGTTCCCGCAGGTCGCCAACAAGGCGCTGCACTTCATCGTGCGCCTGGCCGGCAAGGACGCGCTGGGCCGCGACAACCCGGTGGCCATCCTCAAGGTGCCGCGCGTGCTGCCGCGGGTCATCAAGCTGCCCGAAGCGATCAGCGACGGCGCCCAGCAATTCGTGCTGCTGTCCTCGGTGGTGCGCGCCCACCTGGGCGAGATGTTCCCCGGCCGCGAGGTGGTCGCCTTCTCGCAGTTCCGCGTCACCCGCGACTCCGACCTCGAGGTCGACGAGGAGGCGGTGGTCAATCTGCGCCACGCGGTGCGCTCGCGCCTGACCACCCGCCACTTCGGCCGCGCGGTGCGCCTGGAGGTCGTCAACAGCTGCCCCGAGGAGCTCGCCACCCTGCTGCTGCGCCAGTTCGAGCTGCCCGAGGCGGCCTTGTACCGCGTCAACGGCCCGGTCAACCTCGTCCGCCTGAACCAGCTGATCGACCAGACCCAGGCGCCCGAGCTGCGCTTCCCGCCGCACGAGCCGGTCTGGCCGCAGGGCAGGCTGCCGCGGCAGAAGCCGATCTTCGATCGCCTGCAAAAAGGCGATGTGCTGCTGCACCACCCGTTCGAGAGCTTCGAGCCGGTCATCGAGCTGCTGCGCCAGGCGGTCAACGACGCCGAGGTGCTGGCCATCAAGCTGACCATCTACCGCACCGGCGCGCGCTCGGTGCTGATGGACCTGCTGATCGAGGCGGCGCGGCGCGGCAAGGAGGTGCTCGCCGTCGTCGAGCTGAAGGCGCGCTTTGACGAGGAGGCCAATGTCAACTGGGCCGAGCGCCTGGAGGCCGCCGGCGCCCAGGTGGTCTACGGCATCGTCGGCCTGAAGACGCATGGCAAGCTGCTGCTCGTCACGCGGCGCGAGACGACGAAGACCGGCAACAGCCGGCTGCGTCGCTATCTGCATCTGTCGACCGGCAATTACAACCCGGGCACCGCGCGCTTCTACACCGACCTCGGGCTGATGAGCTGCGACCCGGCGCTGACCGCCGACGCCGACGCGGTGTTCGCGCTGCTCGCCTCCACCGCGCATCTGCGCCGCATGCACAAGCTGGTGCTGGCGCCGTTCGCGATGCATGCGCGCTGGCTGCAGCACCTGGCCCAGGTGCGCGACGCGGCGCTGGCCGGCCAGCCGGCACGGGTCGTCGTGAAGATCAATGCGCTGACCGATGTCGAGCTGATCGAGGCCCTGGTCGAGACCGCGCAGGCCGGTGCCGACATCGACCTGATCGTGCGCGGCGCCTGCCGGCTGCCGCCCGGCGTGCCGGCCTTGAGCGAACGCATCCGCGTGCGCTCCGTGGTCGGCCGCTTCCTGGAACACACGCGCATCATGTATTTCCGCTGGGGCAAGACGGCCAGCGATGAGCTGCTCTACCTGAGCAGCGCCGACTGGATGAGCCGCAATATGCAGGGCCGCATCGAGCTGGCCTGGCCGATCCAGGACCCCAAGCTGCGCCAGCGCGTCATCGACGAGGCCCTGGTGCCCTATCTGCACGACAGCCGGGACGCCTGGCTGCTGCAGGCCGATGGCAGCTACCGCCGCGTCGGTGACGACGGCATCAGCGCGCAGCAGGCCTTGCTGCAGCATTACGCGCCGGTCGACGGCGATTGAGCGCGGCGATGGACCTGATCCTCTGGCGTCATGCTGAGGCGCATCCGCTGCGCGAAGGCCAAACCGATCTGGAACGGCGGCTCAACGCCAACGGCGAGCGCCAGGCGCGGCGCATGGGCCTGTGGCTGCAGCAGCGCCTGCCGGCGACCACGCGCATCCTGGTCAGCCCGGCGGCACGTACGATCGCCACCGCCGATGCGCTGGAGCGCCGCTACCGCATCGAGCCGCTGCTCGCCCCGGATCAGAACGCCGAAGCCCTGCTCAAGGCCGTGCAATGGCCGGATGCGGTGCCGCCGGTCCTCGTCGTCGGCCACCAGCCGACATTGGGCCAGGTGGCGGCCCGCCTGCTGGCCGGCAGCAGCCAGGATTGGGCGGTCAAGAAGGGCGCCGTCTGGTGGTTGCGATCCAGGGTTCGCGACGGCCAGTTCCAGACCGTGCTGCACGCCGCCATCGGCACCGACATGCTTTGAAGCCCGGAAACGACAAGGCCCGCTTGCGCGGGCCTTGTCGGGTGTTCAGCCGAGCGTCAGCGGGACTGGCGGCGGCGCACGAAGGCGCCGATGCCGAGCAAGCCCAGGGCCATCAGGCCGTAGGTGCCGGGCTCGGGAACCGGCGACAGGAAGATGCGCAGCGTGCCTGAGGTGATGGTGGCATCCAGGGCGTCACCGCCATCGTTGAACGCTTCGTAAATCGTCACCCAGAGGATGCCGTCGCCGAGCGCCGCAAAGCTGGCGCCCTCGCCGAAGGGGCCGGGCTGACCGTTCGGTCCGTTCCAGCTGCCGGACAGGCCGACATCGCTGCCTTCGCCACTGATCAGGCTGGGCGTCCAGTCCATGTACTCGAGGCCGTCGCTGGAGTTCAGCGAGATCACCACTTCGTCGAGCCAGCTCCCGTTGGCCGTGGTGATGCTGATGTTGCTGTACTCGAAGCCGATCACCTGGGTGCCCGCGCCAATGGCCAGGAAAGTCTGCGAGTTCAGCGGGCTGCCAAAGCCGGCAAAGGTCTTCCAGCCGGTCAGGTCAAGGTCGACATAAGCGCCGACGGCCGGCGTCAACGCGCCGATGGCGGGCACCACGTTGGCGGCGGGCCGCGTCTGCGCCTGGGCGGCCGGCGCAAGCAGCGTGGCGGCCAGAACGGCGGCGCCCAACAGGCCCGGAAGCTGGGTCATGGAAGCTAGCAAGTTGAATCCCCTCGCGAGAAATAGATCAAGTGCGTGGCCCGCGAACCGCGGTCCACGCTGGCGTGGCGCGACGGTGCCACAAGCCGTGGCAGCGTGAATTCCTGACGCCCCGACACCCCCCGACATGGGGGGCGGGGACAACCCCCTCCCGGTCGGCGGAGTGGGAATCGCGCGCCAGCGCGAGCGGCGCTCAGATCGGCGTCAGTTTGGCCACCGCCAGGGCCAGCCATTTGCTGCCGTGGCGGCCGAACTGGATGTGGGCGCGGGCATCGGGGCCCTGGCCTTCCAGGGTCAGCACGACGCCCTCGCCGAATTTGTTGTGGAACACCGCCTGGCCGACCTTGAGGCCGCTGTCGTGCTCGCTTCTGCGCGGCGGTGGGGGCGGCGGCGGCGCAGCCGCCTCACGCCAGGCCGGCTGGCGACCGGCGCCCACCATGCCGGACAGCCCGCTGCCGCGCTGCCAGGCCTTGGCGTAATCGCGCTCGAAACCGGAGCCGAAACCGCCCTGGCGGGGGCTCAACCATTTCAGGCTCTCATCGGGCAGCTCGTCGAGAAAGCGGCTCTTCACGTGATAGCGGGTCTGGCCGTGCAGCATGCGCGTCTGGGCCAGGCTCAGGTGCAGCTTCTGGCGCGCGCGGGTGATGGCGACGTACATCAGCCGCCTCTCCTCCTCCAGGCCGTCGACGTCGTTGAGGGCGCGCTCGTTGGGGAACAGACCTTCTTCGAGACCGCTGAGGAAGACCGCATCGAACTCCAGGCCCTTGGCGGCGTGGATGGTCATCAGTTGCAAGGCGTCCTGGCCAGCCTGCGCCTGGTTGTCGCCGGCCTCCAGGCTGGCGTGGGTCAGGAAGGCGGCCAGCGGACTCATGATCTCGCCGGTCTCGGCATCCGGCGTGAGGCCCGGTCCGTTGCCCAACTCGTCAACCGGCAGAGCCACGGCGTCACGGCCAAACCCTTCTTGAGTGACAAAACTTTCCGCGGCCGTGATCAGCTCTTCCAGGTTCTCCAGGCGCTCGGCGCCGTCCTTGTCGCTGCGGTAATGCGCGGCGAGGCCCGACGCCTCGACGACATGCTCGACGATGGCCGCCAGGGTCTGGCCCTCGGTGGCGGCGCGCATCGACTCGATCAGCTGGGTGAACCCAGTCAAGGCCGCTGCCGCCCTGCCCTGCACCGCTGACACCGATTGCCAGAGGCTGCGACCGCTGGCCCGCGCGGCGTCCTGCAGTTGCTCGACCGACTTGGCGCCGATCGCCCGCGCCGGGAAATTGACCACGCGCAGAAAGCTGGTGTCGTCGTTGGCGTTCTCCAGCAGGCGCAGATAGGCCAGCGCGTGCTTGATCTCGGCGCGCTCGAAGAAGCGCAGGCCACCGTAGACGCGGTAGGGCACGCCGGCATTGAACAAGGCCGACTCGATGACCCGGCTTTGCGCGTTGCTGCGGTAGAGGATGGCGATCTCGCTGCGCGGCAGGCCGGCGCGATGCAGGGCTTGCGCCTCTTCCAGAATCCAACGCGCCTCGTCGAAGTCGCTGGGCGCCTCGAACACGCGCAGCAGCTCACCCTGGCCGGCATCGGTGCGCAGGGTCTTGCCCAACCGGCGTTCATTGCGGCTGATCAGCTGGTTGGCGGCATCGAGGATGTGTCCGCAGCTGCGGTAGTTCTGTTCCAGCTTGATCAGCTGCCTGACGCGGTAATCGCGCTCGAAGGCATGCATATTGCCCACCTCGGCGCCGCGGAACGCGTAGATGCTCTGGTCGTCGTCGCCAACGGCCATCACCGCTTGGCCACCGGCCGGGTCGGCAAACAGCTTCAGCCAGGCGTACTGCAGGGTGTTGGTGTCCTGGAACTCGTCGACCAGCACATGGCGAAAGCGCTGCTGGTAGTGCTGGCGGAGCAGCGCGTCGTCCCGCATCAGCTCGTAGGTGCGCAGCATCAGCTCGGCGAAGTCGACCACGCCCTCGCGCTGGCATTGCGCGTCGTAGGCGGCGTAGATCTCGACGAGCTGGCGCTCCTCGGCGTCGCGCGGGATCACATCGTTCGGACGCTCGGCCTTTTCCTTGCGGTTGGCGATGTAGTTCGCCACCGCCTTGGGCACAAAGCGCTCGTCGTCGACGTTGAGCGCCTTGATGACGCGCTTGACGGCAGCCACGGTGTCGCTGGCGTCGAGGATCTGGAATCCCTGGGGCAGGCCGGCGGCCTTCCAATGGCTGCGCAGAAAGCGGTGGCAGAGCCCGTGGAAGGTGCCGATCCACATGCCGCGCACGTTGTAGGGCAGCATCGCCGCCAAGCGCGTCAGCATCTCCTTGGCGGCCTTGTTCGTGAAGGTCACCGCCATCACGCCGCCGGGGCCGACATGGCCTTGCTGCAGCAGCCAGGCGATGCGCGTGGTCAGCACCCGGGTCTTGCCCGAGCCGGCGCCGGCGAGGATCAGGACCGATTCGTCGCCGAGCGTGACGGCGGCGAGCTGTTCGGGGTTGAGGTGCTGCAGCAGGGTCGAATTCATGGAGCGCGGCATTGTCGCCGCGCCCGGGAACTCAGGCCTTGAGCAGCTCGACCTCGAAGCACAGCGTGGCGTTCGGCGGGATCACGCCGCCGGCGCCGCGGGCACCGTAGCCGAGTTCGGGCGGGATGATGAGCACGCGGGTGCCGCCTTCCTGCATGCCCTGCACGCCCTCGTCCCAGCCGCGGATCACCATGCCGGCGCCGAGGTCGAACTCGAAGGGCTGACCGCGGTCCTTGCTGGAATCGAATTTGCCGCCCTTCTCGCCGTCCTTCCACAGCCAGCCGGTGTAGTGCACGCGCACGCTGCGACCGGCCTGGGCGGTGGCGCCGCTGCCGACCACGCTGTCTTCGAATTGCAGGCCGCTGGGGGTGGTGTTCATGGGGAAGGCTCCGAGAGAAGGGGAAAAGCGGCGATTGTCTCGCCCCAGGCCGGCACCGCCTGGGCCAGGTAGTCGGCGGCGCTGCTGGCGGCCAGCGCCGGCAGACCGAGGGCGCGACCGGCGGCCTGCAGCACGGCCAGCGGCTGGCTGCTGTCGATGGCGGCCGCGCCGTTCTGCTTGCTGAGTTTCTGGCCGTCGGCGGCCAGCACCAGGGGCAGGTGCAGGGTGCGCGGCCTGGGCAGCTGCAAGGCCTGCTGCAACAGGATCTGCCGCGGCGTGTTGTCGGCCAGGTCGGCGCCGCGCACGACGTCGGTGATGCCCTGCTCGGCATCGTCGACGACGACCGCCAGCTGGTAGGCGAACAGGCCGTCGGCGCGCCGGAGCACGAAATCGCCGACCTCGTGCTCGACATCCTGCTGCTGCGCGCCCAGGCGCCGGTCGGTCCAATGCAGCCGGCCCGGCGGCACGCGAAAGCGCCAGGCCCGCGCCGGCCTGCCCTGCAGGCCCTGGCGGCAGGTGCCCGGGTAGACCAGCTCGCCATGGCGCTCGCGCTGGGTCTGCAGCAAGGTCAGCTCCTTGCGCGTGCAGGCGCAGCCGAAGGCCAGTCCCGCCTCGACCAGTTGCGCCAGCGCCTGGGCGTACAGCGCGTCGCGCTGCGACTGCCAGCGCGGCGGCTCGTCGGGCTGCAGCCCCAGGGCCGCCAGCTGCTGCAGGATGAGGCGATCGATGCCGGCCGGGCAGCGGGGACGGTCGACATCCTCGATGCGCACCAACCAGTCGCCACCATGCCAGCGCGCATCCAGCCAGGAACCCAGGGCCGCGACCACCGAACCGGCGTGCAGCGGCCCCGTCGGCGACGGCGCAAATCGACCGCGATAGCGCATCGAAGACTCAGGCTGGTGCGTGATGCTCGAGCAAGGCCTTGCGCGTCGCCTCGCTCTTGAGCTGCCCCAGCCACCAGGACAGCGCCTTGGCGGGTGGTTGCCCGCTGGTGCGCCAGGCGTAATGCAAGGTGGCGCGCCGGCTGTCGTAGGTGTCCTTGATGACCAGCAGCCCCCGGGCGACCGGCTCGCGCACCATGGACTCGGGCAGCCAGCCGCAGCCCAGGCCGCGCAGCTGCGCCTGCAGCTTGGCGCTCAAGGACGGCAGGGTGAGCACATCCTGGCCAGGCACCACGCCGAAGGTCAGCGGTTCGAGCTGACGCGCGGTGTCGGCGACGGTGACGATGCGGTGCTCGGCGATCTGCGAGGCGCTGAGCGGACCGTCGACACGGGCCAGCGGGTGGGTCGACGCGACGACGAACAACCATTGCTGTTCGCCCATCACCTCGCAGGCCACGCTGGAGCCCGGCGGCTGCGAGCTGGTGCCGATGGCCAGATCGGCCTGGCCGCTGACCAGTGCCTCCCAGGTGCCCGACAACACCTCGGTGCGAAAGCGCAGCCGCGTCGGTGGCCCTTTCTCGCTGTCCTCGGGCTTGTCCAGGCGCTGCGACTGGAAGGCGGCGATCAGGTCGTAGAGCGCCGGCCTGGCCACCGCGTCGTCGACGGCGATGGTCAGCTCGGCCTCCCAGCCGGTGGCGATGCGCTTGACGCGGTTGGCCACCGCGTCGATCTCCATCAACAGGCGGCGGCCCTCGACCAGCAACTCCTGCCCGGCGGCGGTGAGCACCGCGTGGCGGGCGCTGCGGTCGAAGAGCAACACATCCAGCGCCTCTTCGAGTTGGCGCACCGAATAGGTCAGCGCCGACGGCACCTTGCCCAGTTCGCGGGCGGCACCGGCGAAACTGCCGGTGCGCGCGATCGCATCCACCAGGGCAAGGGCATCAGGGGTGAGGACGCTGCGGCGATCGGCCAGATGCATGGGTTCAAGCCTTTTGAACGTGACCTACATCCTGCCTCGCCCACAGACCTGTGACGCCTCCCTACAGTCAGTGCATACCCTTAGGAGTTCGACATGCAATCCGTCTTCAAGGCCGAACAGCGCGGTGGCGCCGACCATGGCTGGCTGCTGGCCAAGCACAGCTTCTCCTTCGCCGACTGGTACGAGCCCAGCCGCATGGGCTTCGGCGTGCTGCGCGTCATCAACGAGGACCGCGTCGCGCCCAAGACCGGGTTCGGCACCCATGGCCATCGCGACATGGAGATCGTCACCTTCATCCTCGACGGCGCGCTGTGGCACAAGGATTCAATGGGCAATGGAGAGGCCGGGGCGGCCAACGCCGGCGTCATCCGCCCCGGCGAGATCCAGCGCATGAGCGCCGGTACCGGTGTGCTGCACAGCGAGTTCAACCATGGCGAGCAGGCCACGCATTTGCTGCAGATCTGGATGCTGCCGCGCACGCGGGGCGGCGCGCCCGGTTACGAGCAGGCGAGCATCGAGCCGGGTTCGACCGACGGTCGCTTTGCCCTGCTGGCGGCGCCCAAGGATGTCGACGCCAGCGCGCTGGTCGACGTGAACAGCGACGCCAAGCTGTACGCCGGACGCTTCGATGGCGGTCAGTCCGCCAGCCTGAGCCTGCCGGTCGGCCGCCTGGCCTATCTGCATGTGGCGCGGGGCAGCCTGAGCGCCAATGGCGAACGCCTGCAGGCCGGCGACGCCCTGCAGCTCACGCCCGAGGCCGGCGGCCAGGTGACGCTGAGCATTGCCGACGGCGATCGGGCCGAGGTCTTGCTGTTCGACCTCGGCCAGCCGCACTGAGCCTCAGGCCAGGGCAGCCAGCGCTGCCACCGGCGCCCTGCCCTCGGCATGGCGCCGGCCGGCCAGCCAGTCGCGCAAGCAGGACAGGGCGCTGGGGTGAAAGCCCCAGCTGATCAGCGCTGGCGCCGGACAGTCCAGGGCCTGGAACGGGTTCCACAGCAGCAGTTGCAGGTCCACCGGCCAGTCGGCCGCCTGCGGCGGGTGGCGGCGGCGCGGCGTCGAGACCAGCACGTTGCGGCGCCCGTCGACCGGGATGTCGGCCGCTTGCAGTGTCTGCAGCGAGTCGACCCACAGCCAGTCGATGTCGGCGCCGGGCGGGAACAGGCTGCGCACCCCGGCTTCGTCGAGCCCGGCCTCGGACACGCCGCTGCCCACCACCGCCGCCTGCGCGATGACGCGCAGCCGCCCTTGCGGCGGGCGCGCACCGCGCAGTGCGCACATCGAGCGTGCCCAGGTCTCGGCCAGCAGCGCGGCGTCTGCCTCGCGTTGACCGACGGCATAGGCCCTTGCCTGCAAGGGAAAACGAGTGGCCAGCGCATCCAGGCGCGCGGCGCTGCGCCTGGCCTGAGCGGCGTCCAGCTCACCGCTGCGCAAGGCCTCGGCCACCGCGTCCAGCGCCGCGCGTTGCTCCTCCAGTTCGCCTTGCGCCAGCGCCATGTCGGCGCCGGCCTGCAGGGCGAGCACGGCCGCCCTGGCATGGCCCCAGCGCGCCTTGACCGCCTCCATCATCAGCGCGTCGGTGATGACGACGCCGTCGAAACCCATCGCGCCGCGCAGCATCTCGGTCAGCCAGGCGCGGCTCAGCGTGGCCGGCAGCGCGGCGTCGAGTTGCGGGTAGACGATGTGGGCCGTCATCAGGCTGGGCGCCTCGCCCGCCAGCGCGCGGAACGGCCTGAGTTCCAGGGCTTCGAGCTCGGCCAGGCTCTTGTCCACGCTCGGCAGCGCATGGTGGGAGTCCAGGTGGGTATCGCCATGGCCGGGGAAATGCTTGAGGCAGCAGGCCACCCCCTCGTCCTGGCTGCCCTGCATCCAGGCGCGCGCCAGCCGCGTCACGCCGTCGGCGCTGTCGCCAAAGCTGCGCTCGGCGATCACCGGATTGGCCGGGTTGTTGTTGATGTCGACGAGGGGCGCGAAGTTCCAGTTCAGGCCGAGATGACGGAGTGATCGCGCCACGGCGGCGCCGACCGCGCGGGTCAGCGCTTCGTCGCCCAGCGCGCCCAGGGCCATGGCCGGCGGCGCGACCGGCACAAAGCTGGCCCGGCTGACCGGACCGCCCTCCTGGTCAATGGCCAGCAAGGCCTGCGCGCCCAGCCGTTCGCGCAGGCGCGCGCACAGCTGCTGGGTCGCGGCCTCGCCATCGAGGTTGCGGCGGAACAGGCAGACGGCACGCAGCGGGTAGTCGGCCAGCAAGGCCTCGGTGGACGGCCCCAGCTCGGCCCCGGGCAGATCGATCATCACCAGCCGGGCCGCCAGCTCGCGCGCTTGTGCCAGTTCCATGCTCAGCTCCCGCTCAGGCTCAGGCTCAGGCGCAGCAGATGCAGCGCACCGTCGACCGCGTCGCCCTGCGCCGCCACGCGCCGCAGCTGCACCTTGGCCGGCAGACGATCGGCCAGGCGCTGACCGATCGAACCGGTGATCGCCAGGGGCAGCCTGGCATCCAGGGCCTTGGCCACCTTGCTCAGTTGCTGGGCAGCCTTCGCAAGCAGGCGCTCGGCCTGCGCATCGCCTTCTTGCGCCGCGGCGAAGACCAGGGGGGCCAAGGCCGCCGTCTCGGTGGCACCGGCCGCCCGGCACCAGGCCAGCAGCGCGTTGCGCTCAGCGCCGCCACAGGCGGCCCAGACCGCCCGGCTCAGCGCACCACGGCGGCAGCGACCATCCAGTGCCTGCTGCGCCAGCGCCATGGCCTGCAGGCCCAGCCAGGAGCCGCTGCCTTCATCGCCCCAGCGAAAGCCCCAGCCGCTGACCATCTGGCGGCTGCCGTCGGGCCGCAGGGCCATGCCGACGGTGCCGGTGCCGGCGGCGATCACCGCGCCCGGCCTGCCGCCATGGCATCCCAGCAGATTGGTGATGCCATCGTTGTCGAGGGCGATCAGGGCCAGCCCGGGCTGGGCGGCCAGAAAGGCCGCCGCCGGCTCGCGGCCGTTGGCGCCGGCCAGACCCAGGCCCATCGCCAACTCGCTCCATTCCGGCAGCGGCAGACCGGCCTGTGCCGCCGCCTGCTGCAGGGCGAGGGTGATCGGCCCCCAAGCCTGCGCAGCGCCCAGGCTGAGCGCTGACGGCCCGGCAAAGCCTTCGCCCACGCAGCGTCCATCGAGCGTGTGCAGGCGAAGCCGCGTGCCGCTGCCGCCGCCGTCGACGGCGACCAGGTATTGGGCTGCGCTCGGACCGCGCAATTGGTGCTGGGCAAGGGAGATCACGGCGGCGCGCATTCTGCGGCCGACTGCGAGGGCTTGGCCAAACGACATGGCGGACGGCGATAAGCCCCGGTGATGGGCGCGCCAGAAATGCACAAAGGCTTAGCGCTTTCGCGCTAAGCCTTTGTTTTTCTTCTTATTTTGGTGGGCCCTGTAGGATTCGAACCTACGACCAACGGATTAAGAGTCCGCTGCTCTACCAACTGAGCTAAGAGCCCTGCAACTGACTTCCGGCACAACTGGTGGGTCGTGCAGGATTCGAACCTGCGACCAACGGATTAAAAGTCCGCTGCTCTACCGACTGAGCTAACGACCCAGCCGCTAGCGCAACTGACTGCACTCGACGAATCGATTGCGCATCGCTGGAAAGCCTAAGAGTATAGACGCAAAATCGAGCGTCTACAAGTTTTTTGATGACAGTACCTGTTCGACAGCGCTGGCCGCCGCTGCCAGACCGAATGCCGCGGTGACCATCACGCTGGAGCCATAGCCGGCGCAGTTCAAACTGCCATCGACCGCACAGGCCTCGCCGCCAGCAGCCTGCGGACGCTGCACCGTTTCGTCGGCGTAGATGCAGCGGATGCCGATGCGGCCCTGGCGCGGCGCGCCATGGTCGCGGCGCAAACGGGCGCGCAGGCCGGCCAGCAAGGGGTCGTGGGTCGTCTCGGCGAGGTCGGCGACGCGCACCCGCTGCGGCTCGCGCTTGCCGCCCGCCGCACCGACACAGACAAAGGGCATGCGCGTCTGCCGCGCCCAGCAGGCCAAGGTCCGCTTGGCGGCGGCGGCGTCGCAGGCATCGATCAGCGCATCCAGCGACCGCCCTTCGATCAAGGCGGGCCAGTTGTCCGCCTCGACGAAGGCATCGATGACCTCGACGCGGCAGCCGGGGTGGATCTCGGCGATGCGTCTCCGCAATGCCTCGCCCTTGTGCTGGCCCAGGCTGCTGGAAAGCGCCTGCACCTGGCGGTTGATGTTCGACTCGGCGACATGGTCCAGGTCGATCAGCGTCAGCGCGGCGACGCCGCTGCGTGCCAGCGCCTCGACGCTCCAGGAGCCGACCCCACCCAGACCGACGACGGCGACGCGCAGGCCGCGCAGGCGCCGATAACCTTGGTCGCCATAGAGTCGGCGCAGCCCGCCGAAACGACGCTCGTCGTCGCTGGGCTCAAGCACGGTCGGCCCGCCAAAGCTGCCATCGCAGGGCGAGCCAGGCGCCGGCGACGATGCCGGCGACCGCGAGCAGGCTGCCCAGGCTCAGGGTCGACAGGCCGCTGAGGCCCTGCCCGAAGGTGCAGCCCAAGGCCGTCACACCGCCCACGCCCATCAAGACCGCGCCCATCAGGTGCAGCACCAGGTCATCGGTCTGGCGAAAGCCTTCCCAGCGGAACTCACCGCGCAGCAAGGCCGAGGCGGCAGCGCCGGCGATCACGCCGAGCAGCGCGACCACGCCGATGTCCAGGCGTTTGCTGCGGTCGCTGAAGAACAGCAGCCAGTCGAGCAGGCCGGCGCTCGGCGCCACGAAGGAAAAAGCCTCGGGACGGTTCTGGGCGGTGGCCAGGAAGCTGGCTTCCAAAGTCTCCGGGTGCTCGGCGACAAATCCCAGCTGGCCGGTCAGCCACCACATCGCCACCACCAGCAGGCCGGTACCGATGCCGCCGAGCCAGAAGCTCAGGTCCTTGGCACCGCGCAACGCAAAGAGCAATAGCAGCAGCAGCGCCGCAGCGACGACGACCATCAAGGGCAGACCGCTCAAGCTGGCGAGATCCTGAGGGCCGGTCAGGCCGATCTGCAGCTTGTCCACGCTGGCATCGCGCCAGACGGCGGTGACACCGCGCAGGGTCATGAACGCCGACAGGCCCATCACCAGCAGCACCACCAGGGCCTTCAGATTGCCGCTGCCCAGGCGCACCAGGGTCTTGGCGCCACAGCCCGAGGCCAGCACCATGCCGACGCCGAACAGCAGGCCGCCGAGCAGCAGCGATGCCCAGCGCAGCTGGCTGCCCCCATAGAGCGTCTGCGACGCCGGGATGCCGAGCAGCGCAAAGCCCGCCACCGCGACCGCGACCGCCAGGGCCCACATGCGCGCCCGTGTCCAGTCCTGCATCAGCACGACGTCGGACACCGCGCCCATCACGCAGAAATGCGTGCGCTGAGCGATCGCGCCCAGCCCGGCGGAAAACACGAAGGCCAGCCCGAGCAGCAATTGCCGCAGGCTGGCCAGCTCCGACTCGCTCACTTTAAGCCGACCAGACGTTCCTTGGCCGCTTGCGCTGCCTCCGACGCCGGGTGCGCCTTGATCAGGTCTTCCAGCGTCCGGCGCGCCGCCCTCGCGTCCTTCATCTCGATCTGGCAGTTGCCGATGGACAGCAGGGCCTCAGGCACCCGCGGGTGCTGAGGGGCAGCGGTGATGAAGGCGCGGAAGCTGGCGATCGCCTCCCGGTACTGGCGCTGCACGTACTGGGCATTACCCAACCAGAAGCGCACCGAGTCGCTGTAACCGCTGGCGCCAAAGCGACGCAGGAAAGCCTGGAAGGCGGCGTTGGCCTGTTCGGCCTCGCCGCGGCGCATCAGGCCCATCGCCGCCTCGAACTGGCGCTGCTCCTCGGGTTCGACCTTGAAGCTCTTGCCGTCCAGCTCGACGACCTGGGGCTCCAGGGGCTTGAGCCTGCCGTCGAAGGCGGCCAGCTGATCGCCCAGGCGGCGCTGCGTGTCGGCGAAGTCCCGCGCCAACTGTTCGTTGCTGCCGCGCAACCGAGCCAGCTCGGCACGCAGCAGTTCGTTCTGATTGACCAACTCTCCCAGGCTGCGGCGCAGCTGGGCCAGTTGATCCTGCAACTCCTGGCTGGAGGCCATGCGCTTTTGCGCCTCCTCCAGCTGAGTCACGCGGTTGCGCAACTCGATGATGGCCTTGCGCGCCTCGTCGTCGGCGAACAGCGCATGGGCAGGCTGGCTGAGCGCCAGCGCCACCCCCAACCCCAGAACGCGCAAGGCCAGCCGCATCACTTGTCCTTCAGCTCGACGCGGCGGTTCTGCGCCCACACGGCCTCACCGCTGCCTTGGACGGCCGGACGCTCCTTGCCGAAGCTGACCGGCTCGGCCTGCGCGGCGGCAACGCCGGCCAGGCTCAGGCGCTGGGCGACGGCCTCGGCACGCTTCTGGCCCAGGGCCAGGTTGTACTCGCGGCTGCCGCGCTCGTCGGCATGGCCTTCCAGGCTCAGGCGGGTGGTCTTGACCTGGTTCAGGCGGCGCGCGTGGGCGTCGATCAGACCGGCGTACTCGTCCTTGACCACATAGCTGTCAAAGTCAAAGTAGACGACGCGCTTGTCGGCAACCGCCTTGGTCAGCTCCGCAGCGAGGTCGACGGTAGCCACCTTGCTTTCGGCGACCGGCGCGGCCGGCGCCGTGGCGGCGGGGGCGGCCGGCTGCGCAGGTCGGGTCTCAACCGGCGCCTTCGGCGCTTCGTCAAGCTTGGTGGTGCTGCAGCCCGCCATGGCGGCGGCGGCCAGCGCGACAAGGGTGAGGCGAGACAGATTCATGATGATCTTGGCTTAGGGGTTTTGGGGATTGCCAGCCGGCTTGACCGGCCAGCAGCCCGAATTCTGGCCGATGACGCCATGCCCCCACGCCGCGGGGGCTCGGCAGTTTGCAAATTTAGGCAAAGCGCCTCAACGGCCGTACGGCCCCCAGGCGGGTTCGCGCACATCGGTATTCGTGACCAGCAGCTTGGCCTTGACGCGACCGTCCAAGGTGCTGGTCACCAGCACGTCTCGGCCCTGGGCACGGCTGGCGTAGACCAGCAAACGGCTGTTCGGCGCGAAGCTCGGCGATTCGTCGTCGGCGCTGTCGCTGATGACGCGCAGCTCGCCACCCACCAGGTCCTTGACGCAGACCTTGAAGGCGCCATCGATGCGCGCCACGTAGGCGAGGCTCCGACCATCGGGACTGATCGCCGGGCTGGTGCAGTAGGGCGCGTTGAAGCTGACCCGCTCGGCATTGCCGCCAGCAGCCGGCATGCGGTAGATCTGCGGGCCACCGCCGCGGTCGGAGACGAAATAAAGCTGCTGGCCATCGGGCGTGAAGCAAGGCTCGGTGTCGATGGCCAGGCTGCGCGTCAGACGTTGCAGTCCCGAGCCGTCGCGGTTCATCACGAAGAGCTGGGTGCCGCCGTCGCGACTCAGCGCCATCGCGATGCGATTGCCGTCCGGCGAGAAGGCCGGCGAGCTGTTGGTGCCGCGGAAGTCGGCGATGGCGCGGCGGTTGCCGCTGGCGACATCCTGCAGGTAGACCACGGCCTTGCCGGTGTGGAAGCTCACGTAGGCGATCGAGCGGCCATCCGGCGCCCAGGCCGGCGAGATCAGCGGTTCGCTGCTGTTCACCGCGACCTGGCCGCCCTCGCCATCGGCGTCGGCAATGCGCAGCGTGTAGTTGCGCCCTGCCTTGGTGATGTAGGCCAGCCGGGTGGCGAACACGCCGCGTTCGCCGGTGAGCTTCTCGTAGATCGCGTCGGCGATGCGGTGCGCGGCCAGGCGCAAGTCGTCGGCGGGCACCTGCTGCGACTGTCCGCCCAGGTCCTTGCCGGCGACCACGTCCCACAGGCGATGCCGTGCGTCCCAGCGACCATCGGCCAAGCGGGTCAGCGAACCACCGGCCAGCGCATCGGCCTGGCGGCCGCGCCAATCCGACCAGGCCGGGCTGTCGAGCTCGGAGATCGGGCTGCCGCCGCTGTCGACCAACCGGAAGCGACCGCTGCGCTCCAGGTCGGCGCGCACGATGGCCGAGACCGACTGCGGGGCCGCGGCCTCGTCGCGAAACGGGGCGATGGCAATCGGCAGCTGGGTGGCGCCGATGCCGGAGATCTCGACACGGAACTGGGCCTGGGCGGCGAGCGGCGCAAGGCCGCTGGCGAGCAGGAGACGGCGACGGTTGATCATCATGGGTCGCGGATTGTGCCGGCCGAGACAATGGATCGCAGGAGGAGCTACCGATGACCACGATTTGTCGCTATCCCTTGCCAGAGATTGGCGACCTGCCCGAGGACCTGCGCGAGCGCATCCTCGAGGTGCAGGCCAAGGCCGGCTTCGTGCCGAATGTGTTCCTGGCGCTGGCCCGGCGCCCGGCCGAGCTGCGCGCCTTCCTCGCCTACCACGACGCGCTGCTGCTGCGCGAGGGCAGCGGGCTCACGAAGGCCGAGAAGGAAGTGATCATCGTCGCCACCAGCGGGCTGAACCGCTGCCTGTACTGCGTGGTCGCGCATGGCGCGATCCTGCGCGTTTATGCGAAGGCGCCGCAGCTGGCCGACCAGCTGGCGACCAATCCGCTGAAGGCGGAGGTGACGCCGCGCCAGGCCGCGATGCTGGCCTTCGCGAGCAAGGTCTGCCTGGATGCGCAGTCCATCAGCGAGGCCGATTACGAGGCCCTGGCCCTGCATGGCTGGAGCGACGAGGATGCCTGGGACATCGCGTCGATCGTCGCCTTGTTCGGCCTGTCGAATCGAATTGCCAACACGATTTCCTTGATGCCGAACGAGGAGTTCTATCTGATGGGGCGACTACCCCATCGCAAGGTCTAGGGCATGGGGCGTCGCCTCAGCTGGGGTCTTCTGACAGCTTTGGTGGTCTGCGCCACGGCACTATGGTTCCAAGGGATCGGAACGCCCGCAGCGCCAGCGCCAATCCCGAGCCAAACGGCGAAGTCAGCGACCGTGCCGACCACCACCACGGCCAGTGGGCTGGGCGACGACCGCAGCTCGGCGCACCGGAGCGCACCGGGCGCCACCACGGTGGCGCCCACGCCGCTGGCCGAGTTAGAAAGGCAGTTCTGCAGCCAAGGGAGGGCCCTCTGGGAGCAGGGACAGCAATGGGTGGCGTCGCTCGCGGCCAGCGACCCGCATGCGATCCGTCAGCTGAGCGGCCCTGCACTGGCGCTGCGCGAGACCGGCGAGCGCCTGCTGAAAGCAAGCTTGGCTCCCGTTCTGGTGGGCTTGCAACAGCAAGGCAGCGAGCGAGCCCAGGCGCTCGCGGACTACCTGAGCCTTGGCCTTCAGCCGAACAAGGCGCTGACCGAGCGACTGCTGGAGCAGGGTCGGCACACCAAGGACCCTCTGGTCTTGCTGATGGCCAGCCGCCTGCCTTGCCCTGCGCAGACGAACTGCGAAAGGCCTGACAGGAATCGCTGGAGCGCTCTGGAGCCCGACAACGCCATGGCCTGGTTGGACAGCGATCTGCGCGGCGATGCGCTGCTGCAGCGACTGACGAGCACGGCGCATGTCAGCACGCATTGGGACACCGTGCGCCGGTTGCTGAATCAGGCTCAGCCAGCGTCGACGGCGAGCCCGGGAGCGCTGCATCTGGAGGTCCACCTGATCGGCGTGGAGGCTGCGTGGAGTTTTCCCAACTTGTCGCCGCTCTCGCAGCACTGCAAGTCCGTGGCGCCAGGTTCTGCGCAGGCGCAGCGCTGCGCCGACGCGCTGGAGCTGCTCTGGCGCGGCACGGCCCAGGAAGACCTCAGTTCACAGGTGGTGGCCGGCATCGCCCTGGGGCTGCCACCGGGCATCGTTCCGAAGGAAGTTTGGGTGGCCCGAAAAGCCTGGATCCAACGATTGAGGTCGCTTGAGTCCGACTGGGCACAGAAACTGGAACTTGACCCGCTGACCGCCGGCTGTGAGGCCAACACACCCGCGCGTGAGCTGCTCGCGGCGGTGCGCAACGAAGGGCGCATGGCCATGCTTCAGCGCCTGATGACGGAATGGCAGTCGGCCGCCGCGGCGCAACGGCCCTGACGAGCCGCCAGCGACGACCCGCTTCCTACAATCCCGCCGCGCCCCTTTCCGGGGCTTTCGTCATTTGTTGCGCCCATGCTTCCCCAGATCCCGGCGGGCCGCCGCCACCAGACCCCCCGCCCCTTTGGCTCCGCCGACGCGCTGCTGCTGGCGCGCTTCGCGATGCAGGCCGATCGCGTCTGCGCCATCGTCTGCGCCGAGCCCGGCGACGCGCAGCGCCTGGAGGCCGAGCTGGGCCTGTTCGCGCCCGAACTGCGGGTGGCGGTGTTCCCCGACTGGGAGACCCTGCCCTGGGACCGCTTCAGCCCGCACCAGGACCTGATCTCCGAGCGCCTGGCCACGCTTTGGCGGCTGCTGCAGGCCAAGGACAAGCCGCGTGATCAGCGCGACCTCGACCTCGTGCTGCTGCCGGCGACCACGGCGCTGACGCGGCTGGCGCCGCCGTCATTCCTGGCCGCCACCACCTTCCACTTCAAGAAGGGCCAGCGCCTGGACGAGGCGGGCTTTCGCGCCCAGCTGGTGCTGGCCGGCTACCAGAACGTCAGCCAGGTCGTCAGCCCCGGCGAGTACGCGGTGCGCGGCAGCCTGATCGATCTGTACCCGATGGGCTCGGCGACGCCGTTCCGCGTCGACCTGTTCGGCGACGAGATCGACTCGATCCGCGTCTTCGACCCCGACACCCAGCGCAGCCTCTACCCGGTGCCCGAGGTGCGATTGCTGCCGGGCCGCGAGTTCCCGATGGGCGAGGAGGCGCGCCAGGGCTTCCGCCGCCGCTGGCGCGAGCAGATCGACGGCGACCCGACCAAGGCGCGGCTCTACAAGGACATGGGCGAGGGCCTGGCCGGCGCCGGCATCGAGTACTTCCTGCCGCTGTTCTTCGACGAGACGGTGACCTTCTTCGATTACCTGGGGCCGAAGGCCGGCGTGGCCCTGCTCGGCGAGGTCGACGAGGCGCTGCAGCGCTTCTGGGTCGACACCCGCGAACGCCACAAGCTGCTGGTCACCGACCCCGAGCGCCCGGTGCTGCCGCCGGAGCAGATTTTCCTGCGCCCCGAGCAGTTCTTCAGCGCCGCCTCGCCGTTCGCCGTGCTGGCGGTGCGCGGCAACGAGCCCGTGGACTACGCGCGGCCCCTGCCCGATGTCAGCGTCGAGCGCAATGCGCAGGAGCCGCTGGCCCGGCTGGGCCGGCACCTGGACAGCACGCCACACCGCGCGCTGCTGCTCGCCGAAAGCGAAGGCCGGCGCGAGTCCCTGCTCGACCTGCTGCGCGAGCACAAGCTGGACGCGCCCTCGGTCAAGTCCCTGGCCGAGTTCCTCGCAGGCGACGAGAAGTTCGCCTTGCTCGCCGCGCCCCTGGCCCAGGGTTTCATCTGGATCGAGGAAGGCCGCGAGCCGCTGCAGCTGATCACCGAGACCGAGCTGTTCGCCACCGCGCCCACGGCGCGCCGGCGCCGCCGCCAGGAGCAGGTCAGCAATGTCGACGCGCTGATCAAGGACCTCAGCGAGCTGAAGGTCGGCGACCCGGTCGTGCACATCAGCCATGGCATCGGCCGCTACCAGGGCCTCAAGCACATGGACCTGGGCCAGGGCAACTCCGAGTTCCTGCACCTGACCTATGCCGACGACGCGGTGCTCTATGTACCGGTCGCGCAGCTGCACCTGATCCAGCGCTACACCGGCGTCAGCGCCGACGAAGCCCCACTCCACCGCCTCGGTTCCGGCCAATGGGAGAAGGCCAAGCGCAAGGCCGCCGAGCAGGTTCGCGACACCGCGGCCGAGCTGCTCAACCTGTACGCGCGCCGCGCCGCCCGCGAGGGCTTTGCCTTCCGCTACTCGGCGCATGACTACGAGGCCTTTGCCGCCAGCTTCGGCTTCGAGGAAACGCCGGACCAGCGCGCCGCCATCCATGCCGTGGTGCAGGACATGATCTCGCCCCGGCCGATGGACCGCCTGGTCTGCGGCGACGTCGGCTTCGGCAAGACCGAGGTCGCACTGCGCGCCGCCTTCGTCGCCGTGATGGGCGGCAAGCAGGTCGCGGTGCTGGCCCCCACCACCCTGCTCGCCGAGCAGCATTATCAGAACATCGCCGACCGCTTCAGCCAGTGGCCGGTGAAGGTGGCGGAGATGAGCCGCTTCCGCACCGCCAAGGAGATCAAGGCGGCGCAGGACGGGCTGGCCGACGGCAGCATCGACATCGTCATCGGCACGCACAAGCTGCTGTCGCCCGACACCAAGTTCGCGCGGCTTGGCCTCGTCATCATTGACGAGGAGCACCGCTTCGGCGTGCGCCACAAGGAGGCGATGAAGGCCTTGCGCTCCGAGGTCGACGTGCTGACCCTGACGGCGACGCCGATCCCGCGCACGCTCGGCATGGCGATGGAAGGCCTGCGCGACCTGTCGGTGATCGCCACCGCGCCGCAGCGCCGGCTGGCGATCAAGACCTTTGTGCGCAACGAGGACAAGGGCACGATCCGCGAGGCGGTGCTGCGCGAACTGAAGCGCGGTGGCCAGGTCTATTTCCTGCACAACGAGGTCGAGACCATCGAGAACCGGCGCCAGGCGCTGGAGGCGCTGATCCCCGAGGCGCGCATCGCCGTCGCCCATGGCCAGATGCCGGAGCGCGAGCTGGAGCGGGTGATGCGCGACTTCGTCGCCCAGCGCGCCAATCTGCTGCTCTGCTCGACCATCATCGAGACCGGCATCGACGTGCCGACGGCCAACACCATCGTGATGAGCCGGGCCGACAAATTCGGCCTCGCCCAGCTGCACCAGCTGCGCGGCCGCGTCGGCCGCAGCCACCACCAGGCGTACGCCTATCTGCTGGTGCCCGATGTGCAGGGCCTGACCAAGCAGGCGCAGCAGCGGCTCGAAGCCATCCAGGCCATGGAGGAACTGGGCTCGGGCTTCTACCTGGCCATGCACGACCTGGAGATCCGCGGCGCCGGCGAGGTGCTGGGCGAGAAGCAGAGCGGCAACATGATCGAGGTCGGCTACCAGCTCTACCACGACATGCTGGCCGAGGCGGTGCGGGCGCTGAAATCGGGGCGCGAGCCCGACCTCGTCAACCCGCTGCCGGCGACCACCGAGATCAATCTGCACGCCCCCGCGCTGCTGCCCAGCGACTACTGCGGCGATGTGCACACCCGGCTGTCGCTGTACAAGCGCCTGGCCTCCACCAGCAAGGCCGAGGAGATCGACGCCATGCTGGAGGAAACCGTGGACCGCTTCGGCTCGCTGCCCGCGCAGGGCCAGGCCCTCTTCGACACGCACCGCCTGCGCGTGCTCGCCCAGCCCTATGGCGTGGCGCGCATCGACGCGGCGCCCGGCGTGATCAATATCCTCTTCAAGCCGAATCCGCCGATCGAGGCGATCCGCGTGATCCAGCTGGTGCAGAAGAACCCGTCGATCAAGCTGGTCGGCAACGACAAGCTGCGCATCGACAAATCGCTGAAGGACCCGAGCGACCGCGCGCATTGCGTGCGCGAGGTGCTGCGCTTGATCGGCCCGCCCAAGCTGGAAGCGGCCTGATCGTCGGTGGGCGGCGGCTACCATGGCTTGTCGCCGCTTCCGCCTGCCGACCATGCGCCGCCGCCACCTGCTCAGCACGCTCGCCCTCAGCACCCTGGCCGCTTGCAGCCGGAGCGCGCCGCCCAGGCTCGGCTTTCTCGGCGGCTTGTCGGGCAAGTTCGCCGACCTGGGCATCGAGGTGCGCAACGCCGCGCTGCTGTGCATCGAACAGTTCAACGCCAGCACACCGCTGAGCGCAGGACCGGTCGAGCTGATCGACCGCGACGACGGCCAGGACGCCGACAAGGCCATGGCGGGCCTGCGCGAGCTGGCTGCACGCGGGGTGGCCGCGGTCGTCGGGCCGGTCACCAGCTCGATGGGCACGGCGGTCGTGCCGCTGGCCCGTGAACTGGGCCTGCTGCTCGTCTCGCCCACCATCACGACGGCCCGGCTCAGCGGCCTGGACGACAACTTCCTGCGTGTCTGCGCCGACACCCAGGCCCTGGGCAGCGCGGCGGCCCGCGTGCACGCACGCCATTGGCAGGCGCGCCGCTTTGCGGCGATCTGGGACCTGGCCAACGCCGATTACAGCGTCAGCTGGACCGAGGCCTATGCGCAGGCGGCGCAAGCCGAGGGCATGCAGACCGTCACCCGCCTGGCCATGGACTCGCGGACCAACCCGGACCACGACGCGCTGGCCGCCCAGCTGCTGGCCGCCCAGCCCGACCTGGTCGTGCTGTGCTGCAGCGCGGTGGACGCCGCCGCCTTGATTCAGCGCCTGCGTCAGCGCGACGCCGCGGTGCGTCTGGCCGCGGCCGCCTGGGCCGCCACCGCGCGCACCTTGGAGCTGGCCGGCCAGGCGGCGGACGGTGCGCTGTTCGAGCAGCTCTACGATCCCCTGGGAACGCAGCCGGCCTTCCAGACCTTTGTCGACGATTACCGGCGCCGCTTCGGCCAGCAACCCACCTTCCCAGGCCTGCTGACCCACGACGCCACGCAGATGTTGCTTCGAGCGCTGCGCCAGGGAACGCCCCGCGATGGGCTGAAGTCGCTGCTCGTCGACCACGAGCACCAGGGACTGCAAGGCCTGTTCCGGGTCGACGCGACGGGCGATGTGCAGCGCCCCTCCCACCATCTGCTGATCCGCGAAGGGCGCTTCACGCCCAGCGGTTGGTCGGCCTGAGACACCGAACGGCAGCCAGGCCCATCTTGTCCAAGTCCCGGCCCACACCAGCCCGCTCGCTGCGCGCGGTCCTCACCAGCCGTCTCGCGCTGATCATGCTGGTGCAGGGCCTGCTGGCCGCCGCCGGTCTGTTCTTCGGCCTGCTGCCGGCGCTGCAACGCAACGCCGAGCAGGCCATGAGCAGCACCGCCGAGGCGGTGGCGCTGCGTGTCGGCGACCTGCTGCTGCGCGCTGACGGCTCCGTGCGCGCCACCGCCCAGCTGCTCGAAGCCCAGGACCAGCTGTCTGCGGCCGGACTGCAGCGCCTGATCGCGGAGCCGGGCCTGCTGTCACCGGAGATCGTCGTCAGCTACTGGGTCGACCGCGAGGGTCGCGTGCGGCATCTGGCGGCCACCGACGACGCCCAGCAGGCGAGGCAATCGGCACGCCTGGGTCTGGACATGTCGCGCAGCCGCGTGCTGAGCCGCGCCCGCGACGGCGAGCCCGGATTCACCGAGCCCTTTCTGTCGCCGATCACCGAGGAATTGATGGTCGGCATCAGCTACCCGGTCAGCGATCGCGGCTGGCTGGTCGGCGAGATCAGCATGGCCGCGTTGTCGCGCGAACTGCAGCGCCTGGTCGCCGCCGAAGGCTTCTCGGCCATGCTCATCGACGCCCAAGGCCGGGTGCTCGCCCACCCCGACGCCGAGCGCGCCCGGCAGGCCGGGCAGCTGAGCCGGGAGATGCTGGCGCAGCTGAACCCCGCGGCCGCCAAGCTCGGTCGGCTGCAACTCGACGAGCAGGCCTGGAGCAGTCTGGCACGCAGCATCGACGCCGCCGGCATGGACTGGCGGGTGCTGATCCTGCGCGCCCAGGCCGAGGTCGTCGCCCCGGTGCGGCGGCTGCTGATCGGGCTGGCCGTCTTCGTGCTGTTGCTGCTGGTCAGCAGCTTCGCGATGTCGGTCTGGCTTGGCAATCGCCTGGCGCGGCGCGTGCGCAGGGTGGCCGCCCATGCCCAGGCGTTGGCCGCCGGCCAGCCCGGGGACGACAGCGCGCGCGCCGACATCGCCGAGCTCGCCGCGCTCGACGACAGTCTGAGCCAGATGGCCGCCGCCGTGCAAGAGCGCGAAGACCGCCTGCGCGCCCTCAACAGCGCGCTGGAGGACCAGGTCAACGAGCGCACCGCCCACCTGGAGCGCAGCAATGCCGAACTGGCCGAGACCTTGCAAGCGCTGCGCAACACCCAGGCGGACCTGATCCAGTCGGAGAAGCTGGCCGCGCTCGGTGCCTTGGTGGCCAGCGTCGCCCACGAAATGAACACGCCGATCGGCAATGCGCCGATGGCCTGCACCTCGCTGGGCGAACAGGGCCAGACCCTGCGCCTGGCCTTTGCCGATGGCCGGCTGACGCGCCGCCAGTTCGACGAGGGCATGCGCTTGCTCATCGAAGCCGCCGGCCTGGCCGAACGCAGCCTGCGCCGCGCTGCCGAGTTGGTGACCTCGTTCAAGCAGGTCGCCGTCGACCAGACCTCGGAGCATTACCGGCTGTTCAACCTGCACCAGCTTTGCACCGAGATCAGCACGCTGCTGACCCCCACGCTGCGCCGCCAGGGTGCCCAGGTCGAGTTGGCGGTTCCCGATGACCTGGAGCTGGGCAGCTACCCGGGCCCGCTGGGCCAGGTGCTGACGAATCTGATCGAGAACGCCGCCCTGCACGGCCTGCGCGGCGCCGGCGGTCGCATCCTGCTGCGCGCCAGCCTGATCGACGAGCAGACCGTCCGCCTGGAAGTCGAGGACAACGGCAGCGGCATGGCACCCGAGGTGAAGGCGCGCATCTTCGAGCCCTTCTTCACCACGCGGCGCGGTCAGGGCGGCACGGGTCTGGGCTTGACCATCGTGCACAACCTGGTCTGCGGCAGCCTGAAGGGCCAGATCAGCCTGCACAGCGAGCCCGGCCAGGGCAGTTGCTTCCGCCTACTCTTACCGCGTCTGCTGCCGTCGCCGACCCAACCGCAGCCACTTTGACGCGGGAGCGCCGGACAATCGAGCCCGTCGCCCGTTCTGCGCCCGCCCGTCCGCTCGTCTGCCTGTGCCCCCGATGTCCTCCCTGCTCCGCCCCCTGCTCCTCTTGCTGGCCGCGCCGCTGGTGCAGGCCAAGCCGCTGACGGTACCCAACGACGCCTGGCGCGCTGCGACACTGAATGACCTGGCGCCGGTGCTGCGCGCCTGCGTGCCGCGCCCCGACCAGACCCAGCTGCCACGCCTGCCGCTGGCCAAGGGCGCCACCGCCGACCTCGACACCCGCCAATTGCTGCAGGAGCCGGCGCAACTCGGCCAAGGCCATTGGTACCGCCTGGGTTGGCGGGCCCAGGACGGCACGCTGTTCATCGTCGCCCAGCGCAGCCCCGACGGTCAGCGCACCGTGTTCGGCCCGATCGACGGCAGCTGGACCTGCCTGCCGGCCGAGATCCGCAAGGAGCTCGGCCAGCGCTGATCGCTCAGCCTCGGCGCCGCTTCAGGGCGATGGCCAGCAGCCCCCCGCCGAGCAACAGGGCGCTCGTCGGCTCGGGGACCGGCGAGCTGACGATGTCGAAGTTGCCGGCACCGCGGCCCAGCGCATCGCCGCCGCTGACCAGCGGCACCAGGCCCCCCTCCAGCAGGATCAAGGCCTTGAAGGCCGAGGTGCCGGTGTCCTTGTCCCAATTGCGCATGTCGGCGATCGCCGCCTTGTAGGCGTCCGCCGTCAAGCCCGTCGTCGGGCCGACATACCACTCGGTGCGCTGCACCGCGCCGTCGCCGCTGCCGCCATGGGCGGGGCCGTCGTTGAGGTTCTGGATGAAGCCCAGGCCGCTGGCCAGCGGGTTGTCGGTGCTGCTCGATGGCGGCGCGACGAAGCTGTTCATCGCCGCGATGAAGCTGCCACCCTGCAGCGCATAAAGCACCTCGCCGCTGCTGCTGAAGTCGAACTGGTAGGCCAGGCCGTCGGCGGTCGGTGCGGCGCTGATGCTGCCGCTGCTCGCCTGCTTGGCGCCCTGGCCGCTGCTGGCACCGGTCAAGGCGCTGGTCGCCAGGTTGTAGTTGCCGCTGTAGATGACCACCTGGGTGCCGGCGGCCAGGTCGCTGGTCGCCGTCCAGGTCCAGCTGTTCTCGCGCTGCGCGCTGGTCTTGAAGCTGCCGTTGGCGTTGAGGTTGACGTCGCTGAAGGTGAGCGTGGTGCCGGCCAGGATGTCGACGAAGCTGACGAAGGACCAGCCGCCGTAGGCCGACTCGCGGGCCATGCCGGTGAACCAGAGATCGCCGGGCTGCAAGGTGGTGGGGGCCTGCGCACCAGTGGCGCCGAGCAGGGCGGCGATGAGGGAAGTGCGAAGCAGTTTCATGAGGGGGTCTCCAGTTCAAGTGGCGAGGCGGCGGCGCAGCAGGCCGACGGCGAGCAGGCCGCCGGCCAGCAGCAGGGCGGCCGGCGGCTCCGGCACGACGCTGCCAACCACCAGGTTGTCGATGGCGATGCCGTAATAGGCGTCACGGTGGTAGAGCGAGAAGCCGGCGATGTCGGCGGCGCCGCCGCTGCGCGCGAACGCATAGCTGCCGTTGCTCAGGCTGCCAAGCTGGATGCGCTGGATCAGGCTGCCGTCATCGCGGTAGAGCGCCAGCCAGCCGTCGCCGCCATCGGCCTCGCGGATCTGAAAGCCCAGCGCCTGGGCCGGTGCCGCGAAGCGCACCGAGATCGCGCCAAAGCCGAAGTGCTCCTCGTTGCTCAGGCCGGGGCCGATGCCGGCCAGCGCCTTGCCGCCGGCATCGCCGTAGTCGTAGACGCCGAGATTGGCGCCGGCGCTGCCGGCCAGCAAGCTCAGCCCAGCCGACGGCAGGCCGAAGCCGAGGTCGTCAAAGCGGTCCTGTTCCAGCGGGCTGCCGGGTCGCGGCAGGATGGCCGTGGCCAGCTCCTGGCCGGCGAAGCGCTCGCCGAACTGCAGGTTGCCGAGCACCAGCAGGCCGTCGATCAGACTGCCCAGCGGGTCGCTGACGACCAGGGACTCGAAGCTCTGCACAGGCCCCTGGATGCTGGACCAGGCGACCGCCTGCGTTTGCGCCTGGGCGCTGCAGGCCAGCGCCAGCGCGCCCACGGCGAGAAGTTGCTTGCTCATCGGACACTCCTTGCGGCGGTCTGCCCGCCCACGATGCTGACCTGGTCAAACCAGGCGCTGACCAGGCTGTTGTTCTGCCCCGAGGACAGCGCCAGGCCGACCTGCAGCGAGGCGCTGCTGACCGAGACATTGGTGCGTTCGCTCCAGCTGATGCCGTCGTTGGAGGCCGCCGAATAAAGCGCGTTGCCGCGCCGCTCGACACGCACCCAGACCGGCAGGCTGGAGCTGCTGAAGCCGGGCAGCGAGGACTTGGCGTTGGCGTTGACCGCGGCGCGGATCTCGCCGGTGCTCGCATAGCGTGCCGTCCAGGCATACAGCGGCGTGCCGGACAGGCCCTCGATGGCGACGATGCCGGCGCGCGCCGCGCTGCTGTCGCCGCCCTGCACCAGCAGGCGGGCGCTGAACACGAAGTCGCCGCTCAGCGTCAGGTACTTGAAGTTGAAGTTGTAGCTGTTGGCGTTCTCCATCTTGCCGGCGCCCTGCAGCAGATAGGTGCCGGTCGCCGCGTCGTAACGGGCCGGCGGCACGGGGACGGTGATCTGGCTGCTCAGCGTCAGCTCGCCGGCGTTGCCGCCGCAGGGCAGCTGCACGGTGCAGCCGTCACCGCTCGGCGGATCCCCAGGGATGGGCGGCGGCGCGGGTGGTGGTGGCGGCGGAGGGGGCGGCGGTGTGGGCGTGGGCGGCGGTGTCGGCGTGGGCGCCGGCGGCGCACCGGGGACCGCGAACAGGCCCAGCCGACCGGCGCCGGCCGTGGCCTTGATGCCCTCACGCAGCCCGTCTGCAGCGCGCAGCAGATAGGCATAGGGGGGCAGCCAGTTCTTCGCCACCGGCAGGTTCTCGCAGCCCTGCAGCTGCACATCGATGACGGCGCTCATCGGCTTGCCGTCGTCGTCCTTGTCGCTGATGAAGCGATGGCCGCTGGAGCGGAAGGCGATGGCGTCCTTGCCGCCGGCCAGCTTGCCGCAAACCTCGTGGGGCTTGAGGCCGGTGAACTCGTAGAAATTGTTCTCGCTCAGCACATCGGCCTGGTAGCGCACGTCCAGGGCCTGGGCGAACTTGAGGTCGGAATTGCTCGTCGAGGTCGAGCCGCTGACCAGGTTGTTGTAGAGGTGGACCTGGCCGAAGCGCACCAGCGGTTGGCGGCTGCCGATGTGGTCCCACCAGTTGCCGGTGAAGGTGACATGCAGGCGACCGGCGTCGCTCCAGGCGCGACCCGAGTCGCCGTTGCCGACCAGGGTCAGCTTGGCGTGCTTGGTGAAGCGGCTGTTCGAGACCGTCACATAGTCGGAGCCGCGCACGATGTCCAGGCCGCCGTCATGCCGGGTGTCGCTGGCCAGCGAGTCGGGCGTGTCGCCGTCGCTGATCGTCACGCCGTCGATCCAGATCTGCTGGCCGCGGGTGATGGTGATGCCGTCCATGTAGGCGTTCGCGCTGTCCTCGGGGTTGACGTCCCAGGGCGTGTCGATCGCCAGGTTGCGGATGATGATGTTGCGCGTCCAGGTCGGGTAGAGCTCGGGGTCCTTGCCGTCGGCCACCCATTTCTTGAAGTCCGCCTCGGGGCCGGCGGCGGTGATCGCCATCTCCTTGCCGATGAGGATCTGCGTGCCGGTGATGCGCGCCGGCCGACCCTGCGCATCGTTGATGCCGACCAGGGTGGTGTTCGACGGGATGGAGAGCGAACCGCCCTGGTTCTGGTCGGTGAAGCTGGTGTATTCCTCGAACACCGTGTTGCCGTCGCGCCAGCGGAAGTCGATATGGCCGACGACGCGGATGATCTTGGGCTGCTGCCTGGCCTCGCGCAGCGCAGCCAGCAGCTGCTCCTTGTTGAACACCGTGTAGACGCGCTCCGGCGGCGCCGCCGAGCCGCCGGTCACGACCACCGCGCCGCGGCGCGACTGGCTGTGCCAGCCATGCGCCGGCGCGACCTCGCGCTCGAAGGTCAGCTGGCCGGCGGTCGGGTCGCTGCTGGCGAACTGCCATTGCGGCAGCACCGGGGCCGGCCGGTAATTGGCGGGGTTGTGCTTGCCGTTGATGGTCACCGGCGGCGAGTAGGTGCGCGTGCCGGTGTCGAACATCAGCGCCGCCGTCGGGTCGGTCAGGCTGAGCGCGTCGATGGGCGGCGCCGGCGGCGGCGTCAGCGGCTTGGGCGTGCGCGCATTGAGCGCGCCGACGGTCGGCGCCTGCTCGGCGGCGGCAGTGGCCTGGCTGGCTTGGCTGATGCGGGTTGACGGAGCGGCTTCGGGCAGCGGCTGACCGCCGCCACAGGCCAGCAAGCCGCTGGCAATGGACGCAGCCAGCAGGCTGCGCCGCGGATGGGGCATGGACTTCATCGTCATCTCCTCGGCCGGCCCGGAGGGTGGCCGACCGCGTGGGGCGGGGGTGGGTGCGGAGGAGCGGCCATGCCGCGGCGCGGCCCGGCACGCGCAGGGCGACGGGACGGCAGGCAGGGCGGGAACCGGCAGGGGCCGGGGCGTTGCTCAGGCCAGGCGGCGCAGGAGCCGGGCTTGGGCCCGGAGCGGTCTGCGTCAGGCAGGCGGCGCTTCGGTGGTGCAGCGGCTGCAGCACACTGAACTTCGGAACAGTGTTCCAAAATTGTCACTTTGACGTCCATGCAGGGAATCCCGAAGCCGGCCCGCCGGCCGCCCCGACCGCTGCGCGCATGCGGCTGGCGACAATGCAGGCCTTCAGCCCCTGCCACCGACGATGCGCACCGAGACCCCGTTCGAACTTCAGCCCGCTTTGCTGCTGCGCGGCACCCGCCCCCGGCTTGCCGATTTCCGCGTCGCCGTGTTCGACATGGACTCGACCCTGATCACCATCGAGTGCATCGACGAGATGGCGCGGCTGGCCGGCAAGGGCGAGCAGGTGGCGGCCATCACCGAGGCGGCGATGCGCGGCGAGATCGCCGACTTCCGCGAATCGCTGGCGCGCCGGCTGGCGCTGCTGGCCGGCCAGCCCGAGGCCTTGCTGCAACGGGTGCTGGACGAACGCCTGCGCCTCACACCCGGTGCGCAGGCGCTGTGCGACGCCCTGAAGGCGGCCGGCCTGCGGCTGGCCCTGGTTTCCGGCGGGTTCACCTTCTTCACCCGCCATGTCGCCGAGCAACTCGGCATGGACGCGGTGCGCGCCAACGCGCTGGAGCTCGAGGGCGGCCGGCTCACGGGCCGCGTGCTCATGCAGGACTGGGGCGACGTCGTCGACGGTGCCGAGAAGCAGCGCTTCCTGTTGCAGCAATGCGCGCTGCTGGGCTGTGCGCCTTCGCAAGCCATCGCCGTTGGCGACGGCGCCAACGACCTGTTGATGATGCAGGCCGCCGGCCTGTCGGTCGCCTACCAGGCCAAGCCGCGGGTGCGCGAGCAGGCCGACGTGGCGATCAACGAGGGCGGGCTGGAGCGGCTGCTGGAGGTCTTTGCAAGATGAAACGCTGGCTGCTCGTGATGATGCTGGCCGCGCTGCCGGCCTGGGCCGAGCCGCCGCTCACTTTCATCGCCGCGCGCAACCATGCCGAACCGCTGTCGCGCTGGGATGCCCAGGACCGCCTGGTCGGCGGCATCCTGCATGAACTGGCCGATTTGCTGGCCCGCGAACTGGGCCGCGAGGCCCGCCACCTGACGCTGCCCAGCAAGCGCGCGCCCCAGGGCCTGCGTGACGGCCAAGGCGATCTGATCTGCTACAGCCACCCCGACTGGATCGGTCGCGACGGCCTGCACTGGACGCCGCTGTTCATCGGCAACGCCTACGTGATCGCCGCCCATCCCAGCGCGGCGCCGCTGCCACGACTGGAGGACCTGGTCGGCCTGCGGGTCGGCACGGTGCTCGGCTACCGCTACGGCGACATCGAGTCGCGCGCCGGCTTTCACCGCCAGGACGCGCGCGACATGGGCGCCAACCTGCGCATGCTGGCCGCCGGGCGCATGGCCTATGCGCTGACCGATCTGATCTCGCTGCAGGCCGCCCAGCGCGACATGGCGCTGCGCGAGGCGCTGCGCCTGGCGCCTTTCCAGGCCGGCTGCGCGCTGTCCAGGCGCTCCACGCTGGCGCCCGAGCGCCTCGACGCCGCCATCCTGGCGCTGCAGCGGCGTGGCGAGATCGAGCGCCTGCTCGCGCGCTACCGCTGAACGCGGACCGCAAATCGCAGTTCGTCGCCGAGCCGCCCGCGGCCGGCCATGCCGCCCCTAGCATGACGGCCATGTCTCCTGACAGCCCCGCCTCCCCGACCCGCCTCTGGCTGGGCTACACCGCGCTGGCCCTGCTCTGCTGGGTGCTGTACGCGGCCGCCGGCACCGACTGGCTGCGCGGCACGCGGACGATCTGGGACGGGCTGTACGACGCCACCTGGAACCTCGGTCCGCCGCTGCTCATCGGCCCGTTCTTGCTGCCCTGGATGCAGCGCCTGCAACCGTTCCGCCTGGCGATGCGCCTGCCGCTGCACGGGCTGGGCGCGCTCGGCTTCGTCGCCGCCTGGCTGCTGCTCGACTACCTGACGGCGCGCGCCTTCTTCGGCGCCGCGCACGCCGGCGCCAGCCTGGAGCAAGGCATGGTCTGGCGCGCCGCCTGGGGCGTGCTGATCTACGGCGCGCTGGTGTTCGGATTCGGCGGCGTGCTGCATGCCCGCGCGGCAGCGGCCGCGGCGCTGCGCGCCGCCCAGGCCGAAAGCGCGCGGGTGCAGGCCGAGCTGGCGGCGGTGAGCAGCCGGCTCAACCCGCATTTCCTGTTCAACACCCTGAACACCCTGCTGATGCTGCTGCGCCGCGACGCCGCGGCGGCCGAGTCGGCGCTGCTCGCCTTCGCCCGGCTGATGCGCTATTCGCTCGACAGCACGCGGCGCCCGCGCGTCGCGCTGCGCGATGAACTCGATTTCGTGCGCGACTACCTGAGCCTGGAGCAGCTGCGCCTGGGCGATCGCCTGCAAGTCGACTGGCAGCTCGACGCCGGGCTGGACGAGGCCGAGATCCCGCCGCTGAGCCTGCAGCCCCTGGTCGAGAACGCGGTGCTGCACGCCATCGCCCCGCGCCGTGACGGCGGTCGCCTGCAGGTCAGCGCCGACGAGCAGGCCGGCATGCTGCGCCTGGCCGTCAGCGACGACGGCCCCGGCTGCGACTGGCCGCCGGCGCGACCGGGCGTCGGCCTGAGCGCGCTGGCGCGCCGCTTTGCGCTCGACTACCAGGGCCGCGCCCGCTTCGAGGTGCGCAGCCGCCCCGGCGCCGGCTTTGCCGTCGAGTTGCTCATTCCGATGGACGACGCATGAAAACGCTCATTGCCGAAGACGAACCCCTGGCCCGCGAAGGCCTGGCCGACTGGGTGCGCGAGACGCCGGGACTGGAACTGGTCGCCGCCGTCGCCGACGGCGACAGCGCGCTGCAGCGCATCCGCGAGCTGCGCCCTGAGCTGGTGCTGATGGACATCCAAATGCCCGGCCTGACCGGCCTGCAGGTGCTGCGCGCGCTGGCCGACGACGGCGGCAGCGGGCCGGCGGTGATCTTCACCACCGCCTACGACGAACACGCGCTGACCGCCTTCGAGCTGCACGCCATCGACTACCTGCTCAAGCCGTTCTCGCGCGAACGCTTCGCCGAGGCCGTGGCCCATGTGCAGCAGCGCCTGGGCGTGAGCGCCGATGGCGCATTGCAGGCGCTGGAGCAGGCCACCCCGAGCAGCGAGCCCTTGAGGCGGCTGCTGGTGCGCGACATGGGCCGCATCGTGCCGCTGCAGGTCGAGACCATCGACTACCTGCGCGCCGACACCAAGTACACCGCCATCGTGTCCCGGGGCCGCACCTACCTGGTCCGGCTGGCGATCAGCGACTTCGCGCGCCGCCTGGACCCGACGCGCTTCCTCAAGGTCAACCGCAGCTGCATCGTCAACCTCGATCAGGTCGAGGCGATGACACCGGACGACAGCTCGCAATTCGTCGTGCAGCTGAAGGACGGCAGCCGTTTCACGGCCAGCCGCGAAGTCTCCAAGCAACTGAGGGCCGACTCACTATGAACCGCCTCCCCACCCTGTTTCTGCTGAGCCCCCTGCTCGCCGCCTTGCTGGTCAGCCATGCGCCGGTCGCCCGCGCCGACACCGGCCAGGCCCTGCACCCCGGCCCCTTCGATCGCCTGGAGCTCGGCGGCGCCGCCCAGGTCCGCTACCGCCAGGGCGATCGCGACGAGGTGCTGGTCGACGGCGACGGCGAGGCGCGCCGCCTTGTCGACCTGGAGCTGCGCGACGGCAAGCTCACCGTGCGCACGCAGCGCAACTGGTGGCCCTGGGGCCGCGCGCGGGTGCAGCTGCAGATCACCAGCCGCGAGCTGCGCGAGCTGAGCATCTCCGGTGCCGCCGACTTCGTCGCGGTCGAGCCGGTGCGGGTCGACCAGCTGCGCGTCGGCATCTCCGGCGCCGGCCTGGCGCGCTTCGACCAGCTGCAGGCCACCCAGCTGCGCTTTTCCGTCTCCGGCGCCGGCGACGGCCAGTTCGCCGGCCAGGTCGAGGAGCTGCGCATCGGCATCTCCGGCAAGGGCGAGGTGCAGGCCGAGCAACTCGCCGCCGACCGTGTGCAGGTCAGCATCTCCGGCCTGGGCAAGGCCAAGGTCTGGGCGATCAAGGAGCTCGCGGTCAGCACCTCGGGCATCGGCACCGTCGAGTACTGGGGCAGCCCCGAGCTCAGCCGGCGCTCCAGCGGCGTGTCGACGATCAACAGCCTGGGGGCGAAGGCGGCGCCTGCCGCTCCCTGAGCGCGCGCAACCTCGGCAGCAAGGCGTCCAGCTCGTCCCGCAGCGCGGCCGCGTCGGCCGGCGCACCGGCGGCGGCCTGCTCGACGCGCTCGCGCAACCGGGCCAAGTCAGCGGCCAGCTCGGCCGCCTGCGGCAGCGCCAGGTCAAGCAGCATCAGCATCTCGTGCAGCCGGCGCTGCTGCAGGAAGGCGTCGAACAGCGGCGCCGGGTCGGGCAATGCGCTCCAGGGCGTGGCGCCGCAGCGCGCCAGCAGCTGCGGGCCGGCGCCATGGCAGTCGTAGGCGGCGCAACCGGCATAGCCCTCGGCGTCCAGCCGCTCGTGGATGCGGCAGCGGAACTCGGCATCCAGGTGATGGCAGGCCTGGTGCGCCGGCTTGTCATGGCCGAAGCCCTGGTCGGCGTCGAAGGCCGGTGCGACGCAGCACAGGCCCTGGCAGCGGCTGCAGTCGGCCACGCGGAGAGCGGGCGGCAGCACCGTCGTCGTCATCGGTGCAGGCACCGCGCGGCGACCAGCACGCCGTCCTCGTCCGCGTACAGCCAGTCGCCGGGCCGCACCGCCTGACCATCGATGAGCAGCGCGACATCGCGCAGCCCCTGGCCCTGGCGCTGCGTCGGCATCGGGCAGTGGCCGAGCGCGAGGAGGCCGACCGCGGCCTCGCGCAGCTCGGCCAGATCGCGCACCGCGCCGTGGATGAGCAGTCCGGCCCAGCCCTGGGCGGCAGCGCTCGCTGCCAGATGGCCGCCGAGCAAGGCGCGGCGCAGGCTCTCGCCGCCATCGACGACCAGCACCCGGCCCTCGCCCGGCGACTCGACCGCCGCCTTCACCAGGCTGTTGTCCTCGAAACAGCGCACGGTCACCACCGGCCCGCCAAAGCGCTGGCGCTTCCCGTAATGCCGCCAGCGACTGCCCGGCCAAACGCGCAACTCACCAGGATCGGCGTTCTTGTGGGCGTCGCACAGATCGCAGGTGCTGAAGTCGGGCAGCGGCAGCATGGTTTCCCTCAGGCATCGGGCAGTCGCCACATCCACAGGGCGACGCTCAGGCAGATCATCAAGGCCAGGCCGGCGGCCCAGAGCGGCGCTTGCCAGAAGGCGATCGCGCAGGAGATGCTCATCATGCTCCAGGCCAGCCATTTGGCGCGCCGCGGCACCGCATGGCGCTCGCGCCAGTCGCGCACCATGGGCCCCCAGCGCGGGTGGGCGAGCAGCCAGGCCTCCCAGCGCGCGCTGCCCCGGCTGAAGCACCAGGCGGCGAGCAGCACGAAGGGCACGGTGGGCAGCACCGGGGTGATCACGCCGATCAGGCCCAGGCCCAGCGCGACAAAGCCGCCCAGCAGCCAGAGCAATCGCCAGGGTCGGCGCCTCAAGGACGGGGCGGTGGCTTCGGGGCTGGGCATGGGCTGATCTTCCCATCGCCCGTCGCGGCCTGGCGACGCCAGGCCTCAGCGCCAGCGCTGCGGCTCGATCTCCACCGTGCCCTGGCTGCTGGACAGCAGCAAATGGCCTTCCTGGATGGTCGCCTGCAGCTGCATGCTGCGCTCGGCCATGCGCGCCAGCTCGATCACCGCCTCGTGCGGGATGCGCAGCACGGCGAGCTTGTCGAGCCGCGTGAGCTTGGTTTCGATGCCCTTCCACCAGACCTCGGCCGCCGGTCCGAAGGCGTAGCAGACCACCGCCTCGCTCTTGTTGCAGGCCTTCTGCAAGGCCTTGTCGTCGGGCTGGCCGACCTCGATCCACAGGCGCTTGGCGCCGGTGTAGTCGGTCAGGTGCACATCCGGGTCGTCGGCGTCCGACAAGCCGGCACCGAAGGCCAGGGTGGCGTCGCCGTTGCAGCGCGTCTGCAGCTCGTGGGCGTGCAGGGCCAACGCGACCAGGCGAACCATCATGCGCTCGTCGGTCTCGCTGGGGTGACGCGCCAGCGTCAGGTTGTGGTCGGCGTAATAGCCGTGATCGATGTCGGCGACCGCGAGATTCGCCTTGAAGATCGTTGATTTGAGGGCCATGCCCCCATTGTCATGGGGCCGGCTCAGTGCAATCCGAGCCAGTGACCGGCGCGCTGGTACTGCTGGTGCAGGCGGGCGGCGAGGTCCTGCAAAGGCGCACAGTCGCTGGCCAGCGCCCCTTGCAGCAGGTTGTTCGCATAGGCCATGTCGAACAGCATGCGCGTCGCCTCGACACCGACGCCTTGCGTCTGCATCAGGCGCGCAAAACGCTCCAGCTCGTCGAGCTTGGCGCCGACGCTCAGGCCACCCAGACCGAGCAGGCCGTCCAGGCGGCAGTCAAAACCGGCGAACTCGTCGTGAACGGCGGCGTGCGGGGCGGTGGGCAGATCGATGACCATGGCCGGCATGCTGCCCGCGCGCGGCGAAAACTTGAGCCGGAAAAGCGGGGCCAAGACCCCGCTGTTCCGCCCGGCATCCGCTCAGCCCAAGGGCCCGGCCAGGGCCTTGTGCAGCGCCAGCAGCGCCGTCGAGCGCGCCAGCTCGGCCTGCACCAGCGCGTCCTGGGCCGCCAGGCGCTCGCGCTCGGCGTCGAGCAGCTGCAGGAAGTCGGCGATGCCGGCCTCGAAGCGCGCCCGCGCGAGGCCCTGGGCCCGCGTCGCCGCCTCGCTGGCGCGGCGCTGGGCGACGACCTGCTCCTCGACCCGGGCCAGCCCGATCAGCGCAGCCTGGGTGTCCTGCAGGGCCGCCAGCTGCGCGCCCTGCGCCTGGGCCACGGCGGCCTGGAACGCGGCCTCGGCGGCGGTCTGCTCGGCCTTGCGGGCACCGAAGTCCAGCCAGTCCCAGCGCAGCGCGGCGGCCAGGCTGGTGGATTGCGACGCGCTCTTGAGCAGCTCGGAGGCGCTGCTCGCGCTCCAGCCGATGCCGCCGCTGAGGGTCAGCGTCGGCCAGCGGTTCGCGTAGGCCTGCTGGATCGCGGCGCCGGCGGCCTGGGCCGCCAGCTCGGCGGCGCGCACATCGGGGCGGCGCGAAAGCAGGCGCTCGGGGGCCGGGATCGCGCCCAGGTTGCGCGGCAGCGGCTCGGGCAGGGTCGCGGCCGGCGCATTGCAGCCCTCGGCCTGCGGCGCCCTGCCCTGCAGCACATCGAGCGCCAGGCGGGCGTTGCAGGCGGCGCGCTCCAGCGCCGGCACGCTGGCCTCGGTACTGGCGAGCAGCGCCGCGGCACGCTCGCGGTCCAGAGCGGTGCCGCGACCGGCGTCGAAGCGGGCCTGGATCAGCTGCATGACCTGGCGCTGCACCGCCAGGCTGTCGCGCGACAGCTGCAGGCGGTAGGCCAGGGTCTCGGCCTCCAGGTGCAGGCGGATGGCCTCGGCCGCCAGGCTCAGGCGCAGCGCGTCGCGCTGCAGCGCGATGGCCTCGGCGTTCAGGCCGGCGGCGCGGCTGCCGGCGGCCACGCCGCCCCAGAGGTCGAGCTCCCAGCTCAGGTCGAAGCCCGACACCGCGTAGCCGGTCGCCGTCGCGTGGCCGCCGCCGGGCTGCGGCGTGCGCGCGCGCTCAACGCCAGCGCCACTGCCACCGCTGGGCAGGCGGGCGGCGCCGGCGGCATCGGCCAGCGCCCGCGCCTGGGCGACACGGGCCGCCGCGGCGCGCAGGTCGAGGTTATTGGCCAGCGTGGTCTGTACCAGCGCCTGCAGCGGCTCGCTGGGGCTGAAGGCCATCCATAGCGCTGGCGTGGCACCGTCAGTCGCAGGCACGGCGGCGAAGGCGGCCGGGGTCTGGAACGGCGCCGCCTCGCGGGCCGGCGGCGCCACGGCGCAGGCCGACAGCAGGGCGGCGGCGGCGATCAGGCTGAGCAGCGGTTTCATGCCTTGCCCCCTTTCTCGTTCTGGTCATCCACGCCGGGGTGGAACTCATGGGCGCAGGCGTCGATCTCCTTGCGCAGCTGCGCGGCACGCTCGCGGCGGCGCGCGGTGCTGGCACGCAGCAAGGCGTAGAACACGGGGGTCAGGAAGATGCCGAACAGGGTCACGCCGACCATGCCGCTGAACACCGCGATGCCCATCGCGCGGCGCATCTCGTAGCCGGCGCCCGAGCCGAGGATCAGCGGGATCACGCCGGCACAGAAGGCGATCGAGGTCATCAAGATCGGACGTAGGCGCAGCCGGCAGGCCTCCAGGATGGCCTCGTGCAATGCCCTGCCCCGCTCCTCCAGCTCCTTGGCGAACTCGACGATCAGGATGGCGTTTTTGCAGGCCAGCCCCACCAGCACGACCAGCGCGACCTGGGTGAACAGATTCAGGTCGCCGGCCTGCAGGAAGGGCGGGAAGCTCGACAGCCAGACCCCGAACAGCGCCGACAAGATGCACATCGGCACGATCAGGATGATGGCCAGCGGCAGGCTCCAGCTCTCGTACTGGGCGGCGAGCACCAGCACGACGAGCAGCACCGACAGGGCGAGCACCGCGGCCAGCGTGGGGATGCGGATCTCCGTGCCCGGGATCGTCACGTCGCGCGTCAGCCGGTCCTGGTAGCTGAGGTCGGTCCACTCATAGCTGATGCCGCGCGGCAGGCTGTTCTTCAGCAAGCCCTCGACCTCGGCCTCGGCCTGCCCCGAGCTGAAGCCCGGGTTCGGCGCGCCATTGATGTCGGCGGCCGGGAACGCGTTGTAACGCGTCACCCGCGTCGGACCGAAGCCGGGCTGCACATCGAGCAGCGCGCCCAGCGGCACCATCTGGCCGGCGCTGTTGCGCACCTGCAGCTTGGCGATGTCATCGGCCTGGGCGCGGAACGGCGCGTCGGCCTGCACGATCACCTGGTAGGTCTTGCCGAAGCGGCTGAAGTCGTTCACGTACAGCGAGCCGAGATTGATCTGCATCGTGTCGTAGACGTCGGACAGGGCCACGCCCATCTGCTTGGCCTTCTCGCGGTCCAGCTTGGCGTCGAGCTGGGGCACATTGATGTCATAGGTCGAGTAGGGCGTGCCGATGCTGGTCTTCGGGTTGCCGTAGACCTGGCCGAGCACGCCCCAGACCGCCGCGTACAGCGCCTGCTCGCCCTGGCCGCTGCGGTCCTGCACCTGCAGCTTGAAGCCGCCGGCCGCACCCAGGCCGTCGACCGCCGGCGGCGGCACGACGAACATGCGGGCGCCCTGGATCTGCTGGATCGCGCCGTTGACCGCGCCGAGGATGGCCATCTTGGATTTCGACGGGTCCTTGCGCTGGTCGAAGTCCTCGAGGCCGAAGAACACGATGCCCTCGTTGGGCGCGGCGCTGAAGCCGGCGATGGACAGGCCAGGGAAGGCCACCGAGTCGACGATGCCGGGAACCTTCAGCGCGATCGCGCTCATGTCGCGGATCACGGCCTCGGTGCGCTCCAGGCTGGCGCCGGCCGGCAGCTGGGCGATGCCGATCAGGTACTGCTTGTCGGGGGCAGGAACGAAGCCGCTGGGGATGCGCGCGAACAGCAGGCCGGTTGCCAGGATCAGCACCCCGTAGACGATCAGCGCCAGGCTCTTGCGCTTGAGGATGCCGCCCACGCCCTTCTCGTAGCCGACCGAGCCGCGGTGGAAGACGCGATTGAACCAGTGGAAGAAGCGGCCGAAGAGCTTGTCCATGCCGCGCATCAGCCAGTCCTTTGGCGCGTCATGCGGGCGCAGCAGCAGCGCCGCCATCGCCGGGCTCAGGGTCAGCGAGTTGAAGGCGGAGATCACCGTGCTGATCGTGATCGTGACCGCGAACTGCTTGTAGAACTGGCCGGAGAGGCCGGGCACGAAGGTCAGCGGCACGAAGACCGCGCAGAGCACCAGGGCGATCGCGATGATGGGCCCGCTGACCTCCTGCATGGCCTTCACCGTGGCCTCGTGCGGCGTCAGCCCGTTCTCGATATTGCGCTCGACGTTCTCCACCACCACGATGGCGTCGTCGACGACGATGCCGATCGCCAGCACCAGGCCGAACAGGGTCAGGGTGTTGATGCTGTAGCCCAGCATCTGCAGCACGGCAAAAGTGCCGACGATGGACACCGGCACCGCCAGCAGCGGAATGATCGACGCGCGCCAGGTCTGCAGGAAGACGATGACGACGAGCACGACGAGCAGCACCGCCTCGATCAGGGTCATGATGACCTTCTCGATGCTGGTCTGCACGAAGCGCGTCGGGTCGTAGACGATGGCGTAGTCCACACCCGGCGGGAAGTCGGCCTTCAGCCGCTCCATGGTCGCGCGCACCTCGTTGGAGATCGCCAGCGCATTGCTGCCCGGGGCCTGGAAGATCGCCGCGGCGGCCGCCTCCTTGTTGTTCAGCAGCGAGCGCAGCGCATAGGTGTTGGCGGCCATCTCGACGCGGCCGACATCCTTCAGGCGCACCAGGGCGCCCGTCTTGGTGTCGGAGCGCACGATCACCTCGCCGAACTCCTCCTCGGTGGACAGCCGGCCCTGGGTGTTGATGCTGAGCTGGAACTCGGCGTCCTTGGGCGACGGCGGCGCGCCAACCACGCCGGCGGCGACCTGCGCGTTCTGCTCGCGCAAGGCGCCGACCACATCGGCCGCCGTCATCTTGCGCGAAGCCAGCTTGTTCGGGTCCAGCCAGACGCGCATCGCGTAATCGCCGGCGCCGAACATCTGCACCGAGCCCATGCCGGGCACGCGCAGCAGCTGGTCGCGCACCTGCAGCTGGCCGTAGTTGCGCAGATAGAGCGCGTCGCGGCTGCCGTCCGGACTGACCAGGTGGACCACCATGGTCAGGTTGCTGACCTGCTTCTCGGTGACCACGCCGATCTGGCGCACGATGTCGGGCAGGCGGGGCAAGGCGCGATTCACGCGGTTCTGCACCGCGGTCTCCGCCGCCTCGGGGTTGGTGCCGATCTTGAAGGTCACCGTCAGCGCCATGCCGCCGTCGGCCGTCGCCTGGCTCTCGAAGTAGAGAACGCCTTCCAGGCCGTTGATCTGCTCCTCCAGCGGCGTGGCCACGGTCTCGGCGATGACGCGCGGGTTGGCGCCGGGGAATTGCGCACGCACCACGATCTGCGGCGGCGCGACCTCGGGGTACTCGCTGATCGGCAGCTGGCCGATGGCCAGCAGACCGGCGAGGAAGACGAAGATCGACAGCACCGCGGCGAAGCGCGGTCGGTCGATGAAGAAGCGGGAAATGTCCATGGGCTTACTTCCCGCCTTGGCCGTTCATGACCGGGTAGATCGGCAAGCCGTTCTCGTCCTGCTTCAGGGTCTGCGGCGTCACCGGCGCGCCCGGGAACGCACGCAGCTGGCCCTCGACGATGACCAGCTCGCCGGCCTTCACGCCGCCCTGCACCACGCGCAGGCCATTGACCAGCGGACCGGTGACCACCGGTCGCGGCTGCACCAGGTTCTTCTCGCCCACCACCAGCACGACCTTGCGCGTCTGGTCGGTGCCGATCGCGCGATCCGGCACCAACAAGGCCTCGACCGGCTGGTTGCCGCCGAGCTGCAGCCGTGCCGTCAGGCCAGGCGTGAAGCGGCCGTCCTTGTTGTCGAACACCGCCCGCGCGCGCAGCGTCGCCGTGGCCGGATCCAGGCGGTTGTCGACGAAGTCCAGCCTGCCCTCGTGCGGGAAGCCGGCCTCGTTGGCCAGCCCTAAGCGCACGGTGGGCGCCTTGCCCTTGCCGTTCACGGCGGCGCGCGCCTGGTGGCCGACCTTCAGGTAGAGCGCCTCGCTGGCGTCGAAGTAGGCGTGCACCTTGTCGCTGCTCACCAAGCTGGTCAGCACCGGTTCGCCGACGCCGATCAGATTGCCCGGCGTGACCATGGCCCGCGAGGTCTGGCCAGCCACCGGCGCGGTGATGCGCGTGAAGCTCAAGTTCAGCTGCGCAGCCTGCACCGCCGCCTCCGCGGCCTTCTGCTGCGCCTCGGCATGGCGCGCGGCGGCGCGCAGCTGGTCGAGTTCCTGCGCGCTGACGCCCTGGATCTTCGCCAGCGGCTCGGCGCGGGCCAGCTCGCTTCGGGCCAGCTCGGCCTGGGTCTTGGCCGCCAGGGCCTGAGCCTGGGCGCGGGCCAGCTCGGCCTGGAACGGCCGCGGGTCCAGCGTGAACAGCAGCTGGCCCTTGGCGACGCGCTGGCCCTCGCGGAAGTGCACCGCCTCCAGGGTACCGGCGACGCGCGCGCGCAGCTCCACGCTATCGGGCGCCTCCAGGCGTGCGCTGAACTGGTCCTGCTCCTGCACCGTCTTCAGCAGCACCGGCACCACCGAGACCGCCGGCGGCGGCGGCGCGCCCGGGCCCTCGGCCTGGCTGTCGGCACAGCCGCTGATCGCCGCGGCCAGCACGGCCAGCACGAATAAGCCCGCAAGGCGCACGGCGCCCTGATTCCTCTCCACCTTCATCATGATCTCCTGCTCGCTGGCGGCTTGTTGGGGCCGGATCGTGGTCGACGGCCCAGTGGGCGCGCATGCTACAAGTTGACAGTGACAACCTCAAATTATTTAAGGGGATTGATTTCGTGCGCCGTGGCCGATCAGCACCGGCTTGCGGGTGCTGATCCCACGCTGCCCGGCCCGCCATGCTGCCGAGAATCCGGGCAGCTCCTGCCTGTCTGCCGTCATGCGCCCGTCTCCTGTCCTTCTCGCCGTCGCCACCACCCTGCTGCTTTGCGCCTGTGGTGGCGGTGGCGGCGGCGCTGCCGATGGCGGCAGCAGCCCGCCTCCGCCCAGTCCGGCCCAGTTGGAGGGCGTGGTCAGCGTCGGGGCGCCGCTGGCCAATGCCCGCGTGCAGGTTGCCGACGCCCAGGGAAACCTGCTGGGCAGCACCACCGCCCAGGCCAGCGATGGCCGCTACCGCCTGACCCTGAGCAAGACCGACCCGGCACTGCCGCTGCTCGTGCAGGCCCAGGGCGAGGACGCCGGCGGGCGCTGGCAGCTGCTGCACAGCCTGGTCAGCAGTGCGGCCAATGGCAGCACGTCCACCGTCCATGTCACGCCGCTGACCCAGGCCAGCGCCGCGCTCGCCCTGGGCAGCGAGCCGCGGCTGCTGTTCGCCAAAGCCAATGACGGCACGCTGGCGGCGACCACCGCCGCCGTCGCGCAAGGAGCCGACGCGCTGCTCAAGACCGTGCTGAAGACGCCGCTGGCCGACCTCAAGCTCGGCGACAGCCTCCAGCTGCAGACCGACGCCGGCTTTGCCAGCAGCAAGAGCGCCGCCGACCTGCTGCTGGAGGCCTTGCGCATCCAGATCGAGCCGGCCGAGGGCAGCCTGCCGGCCCGCCTGCAGCTGAGCTCGAAATTCCTGCTGTCGCCGGCCGCCGAGGTCGAGCTGCGCCTGCCCGTGGCGCGCAGCGAGCTGCTCAAGGGCAGCGCCGGCACGCCGGCCAGCGCGATCAGCAGCACGCTCAAGGTGACCAGCAGCGCCAGCACCGTGCTGGGCAACGCGGCGACGCTGGACGGCGTGGTCAGCACGCTCAACCCGCTGCTCGCTGCGCCGGCGAGCGCCGTGACGCTGCAGGCCAGCCTGACCGGCTACACGCGCCACAACGGCCGCAGCCAGGCCCAGCTCGCGACCCAACTCGCCGACTGGGGAGCACGCGGCCTGCAGCTGGGCCCGCTGCAGGTGCTGGGCTGCGTCGACGAGGTCGCCAAGTCCAACGACTGCCTGCGTGTCGAGGTGGCCAGCGTGGTCAGCGAGCGCAGCGGCGCCGCCGTCGACCGCCTGGTCGACACCCTGGCCTACACGGCATCGACGAAGAGCTGGGCGCTGATCGGCAACAACCAGGCGCTGGGCTTTTCGCTGCGCGCGGTGAGTTGGCTGCGCCTGGGCGCCGGTGGCGTGGCCGAGACCGAGGGCGGCAATCCCAGCGCCGGCGTCGAGCTGCGCCTGCAGCATCGCGACGCCGACGGCAACCCGCTGATCGCCAGCGCCGTGCTGCAGACGCCGCTGGGCTTCGCCTTGCCGCTGGCCGACTGCGGCGACTCCGAGTGGCTTTGCATCGCCGAACCCGGCGGCGCCGCCGCCAGCCGCCAGGGCAGCCTGCTCGACCGCCTGCTGCAGCCCGGCCAGCTCGGCTGGCTGGGCGGGCTGGATGCGCTGCGCGGCGCGCGCTACACGGTGCGCTACAGCCTGGATGGCGGCGCCACGACGAGCAACCAGCGCGCCTTCCTGGGCGCGCCGGCGCAGGCCCAGCCGGCCGACCGCCACCCGCTGCTCGACGGCGTGACGGCCAACGCACCGATCACCGTCGCCGCCCTGCGCGCCGGCCTGACCGTCAAGTGGGCGGACTGGGCCGCCAAGCAGCCGGACATCCGGCTGCGCGCGCTGCGCCTGCTGCTGCGCGACGGCGACGGCAGCCTGCTCTTCCGCAGCCAGCTTCCCGCCGGCAGCGACGCTCAGCTCAGCCTGCCCGCGGTGCCCGCCTCGGGCAGCGACGCCACGCACGAACTGTGGCTGCTGGCCGAGGACGGCCAGGGCCGGCTGCTGGCGACGCGCTACCGGCTGCCTTGACCCCCGAAGGGGCTCAGCGGCGCCGAGCGCTCGATGAAGCCGGCCAGCTGGTCGCACCATTGCCCCGAGGGCAGCTCCAACTCGCTCAAGGGCAGCAAGCGCACGCCCGCGTCCTTGAACATCTTCTCGGTCGCCGCATTCGTCGCCGTGTGGTGCGGCTTCTTCTCCAGGTAGACGACGCGACAGATGCCGACCTGGATGATGGACTGCGCGCAGCGCGGACAGGGGTACTGGGTCGCGTAGATCGTGCTGCCAATCAAAGGCAGGGTCACGCAGTTGAGGATGGCGTTGACCTCGGCGTGCACGATGTAGCTGTGCCGCGAGTTCAGCGGATCGCTGTCGTCATCGCCCCAGTAGGCCGGGTCGTCGTCGTTACAGCCGCGCGGCAGGCCGTTGTAGCCCACACCCAGGATCTTGTTGTCGCTGCTCGCGATGCAGGCGCCGTTGCGCTTGCGCGCGTCCTTGCTGCGCGCCGCAGCGAGCAGGGCCACGCCCATGAACATCGAGTGCCAGGGAATCAGCGGAGTGTTGACCATCGTGGGGCCGCACTCTAACCCCGGGCTTACCCCTGTTTGCGCAAGGGCCTGACTGGCCCTTACGCTGGCGCCGTGCCAGGGAGCAGCGCCCGACAACAACAGGCATGAGGCCGGTTCCCCCGAACCGATGCCGCCGGGCGCTCCGCAGTCGACGAGGTCTGGCATGGCAGTTCGTCTTCGTGAGCGCGTCGATGCGCTGTCGCTGAGCCTGAAGATCGGTCTCATCGTCGCCGCCCTGGTGGTCATCAGCCTCAGCCTGACGGCGGCCGTGATCGGGCTGCAAAGCAGCCGCAGCGCCGAGGCGGCGGCCATGGAACTGGCCGGCGCCAGTTCCCGCGAGGCGGCCTCCACGCTGCGCGCGCGCATCGGCGCCAACCTGATGGCGGTACAGACCCTGGCCGAATCCATGGCCGGCACCCGGGGCGCCGAACGCGCGCTGCAGCGCGATCAGGTCAACGACCTGGTGCTGGCCACGCTGCGCTCGGCGCCCGACTTCATCGGTGCGGCGGTCACCTGGGAGCCCGACGCCCTGGACGGACGCGACGCCGAGTTCGCCGGCCAGAAGCCGGCCTACGACGCCAGCGGCAGGCACATGCCCTACTGGACCCGCGCGCCCGGTGGCGGCTTCGCCGTCGAGCCCATCGTCTTCTCCGACCAGCCGGGGGCCAACGACTGGTACGAGATTCCCAAGCGCAGCCGCCAGCCGCATTTCACCGAGCCCTATGTCTACCCGGTGCAGGGCAAGGACGTGACGATGGCGACGCTGGGCGTGCCCATCCTCATCGACGGTCAGTTCCGCGGCCTGGCCAGCGCCGATTTCGCCCTCACCGAGCTGGTCAAGCTGCTGGCCGGCCTGGCCACGCTGGAGCAAGGCGAGCTCTACCTGCTGTCCAACGGCGGGATCTACGCGTCGCACACCGACGCGTCGCGCATCGGCAAGGCCGCCGAGGGACTGCCGGCCGAGGCCCTGGCCGCCGTCGCCGCCGGCCGCAGCTACCGCTACAGCGACGCCGACGGCTTTGTGCATGTCTTCGAGCCGATGCGCATCCACGAGCAGATCGCGCCCTGGAGCGTGCAGATGCGCTTCCCGCGCGCCGTCGCCACCGCCTCGTCCACCCAGCTGGTGCGCTATGCGCTGCTCACCGCCGTGGTCTGCGCGATCGCCACCCTGCTCCTGTTGCTGGCGGCGCTGCGCAAGCTGATGCAGCCGCTGCGCGATCTCTCGCATGCGATGGCCGATCTGTCCAGCGGCGACGCCGACCTCAGCGTGCGCCTGCAGGCGCGCGGCCGCAACGAACTGGCGGAGATCGCCGAAGGCTTCAACGGCTTCGTCGCCAAGGTCAACGACGCGCTGCTGCAGATCCGCGAGGCCAGCGGCTCGGTGCAGTTGGCGGCCAGCGAGATCGCCACCGGCAACGCCGACCTGTCCAACCGCACCGAGCAGACCGCCGCCAATCTGCAGCGCACCGCCTCGTCGATGGAGGAGCTCGCGGCCACGGTCGGCCACACCGCCGGCTCGGCGCAGCAGGCGGCACAACTGGCCCAGGCCGCCAGCGAGGTGGCGCAGCGCGGCGGCGCCCAGGTCGGCGAGGTCGTGCAGACCATGGACGGCATCCAGGCCAGCTCGCGCCGCATCGCCGACATCATCGGCACCATCGACGGCATCGCCTTCCAGACCAACATCCTCGCGCTCAACGCCGCCGTGGAGGCGGCGCGCGCCGGCGAGCAGGGCCGCGGCTTCGCCGTCGTCGCCGGCGAGGTGCGCCTGCTGGCCCAGCGCTCGGCCGAGGCCGCCAAGGAGATCAAGACCCTGATCCAGACCAGCGTCGACGGCGTCGAGGCCGGCTCCGGCCTGGTCGCGCGAACCGGCAGCACCATGCAGGAGGCGGTGCAGGCGGCGCTGCGGGTGTCGACCCTGGTCGACGGCATCTCCACCGCCACCGCCGAGCAGAGCGACGGCATTCGCGAGGTCAACGGCGCCGTCGCTCAGCTCGACCAGATGACGCAACAGAACGCCGCCCTCGTCGAGCAGAGCAGCGCCGCCGCGCAGTCGCTGCGCGAACAGGCCGACGCGCTGAGCGCCGTCGTGCGTCGCTTCCGCCTGGCCGAACCGCGCGCCTGAAGGAGAGAGCGATGCGTACCACCTGCTTGACCCTGTTGCTCATCCCGGGCGCCGTCGGCGCCCAAAGCTGGTCCGGCTCCGGCAACCTCGGGCTGACCAGCAACTACGTGTCGCGTGGCTTCACGCAAAGTTGGTCGGGGCCGGCGCTGCAAGGCGGCGCCGACCTGACGCGCGACGACGGCTACTTCGCCGGCGTCTGGGCGTCGACGCTGTCCGACCGCGAGTTCGTCGACGGCAGGCTGGAGATCGACCTCTACGCCGGCCGCAGCGTCAGCGTCGGCGATCAGCAATGGACCTTGGGGCTCTACCACTACCTCTACCCGGGCAGTGCCTCGCCGGCCGTCGGCGGACGGCGCTACGACTACACCGAGCTGCGGCTGGGCTGGGCCAGCGGCATGTGGTCGGCCAATCTCTTCGTGACCGTCAGCAAGGCCTGGTTCGGCACCTATGCCGATGCGCGCGGCACGCATTACGCCGAGCTCAACCTGAGCCCAAGCTGGGAAGGCGGCTGGAGCGCGCTGCTGCATGCCGGCATGGGCCGCGTCGCCGACCACCCGGAGGCGAACTGGCGCGACCTCAAGCTCGGCATCACGCGGGCGCTCGACGGCGGCTGGTCGCTGCAGCTGGCCTGGACCCGGGTCTGGGACAAGCAGGGCTACTGGACCAGTGCCGACTACCGCCGCGACCCGCTGGGCTTGAACCCGGTCAAGCCGCTCGGCAAGGGCCAGGCGGCGCTGACGCTGGTGAAGAGCTTCTAGCGCTTTTCCGACAGCGCCATCTCGACGCCCTTGTTGGCCAGCTGATCGGCACGCTCGTTGCCCTCGTGGCCGGCATGGCCCTTGACCCAATGCCAGTCGATCTCGTGCAGCGCCGCCAGCGCCACCAGGCGCTGCCAGAGCTCGGCGTTCTTCACCGGCTGGCCGGCGGCGGTGCGCCAGCCACGGCGCACCCAGCCCGGCATCCACTCGGTCATGCCCTTGAGCACGTACTCGCTGTCGGTGTAAAGCTGGATCTTGCAGCTGCGCTTGAGCGTGGCCAGGGCCTCGATGACGGCGGTCATCTCCATCTGGTTGTTGGTCGTCGAGCGCGCGCCGCCGCAGAGCTCCTTGCTGTGTCCGCCGGACAGCATCCAGGCGCCCCAACCGCCGGGGCCGGGGTTGCCCTTGCAGGCGCCGTCGGTGTAAAGGGTGACTTCGGGTTTCTTGATCATCGCTTCTGATGGACTTTGGAAGGCAGGGCGACAGCCGGCGCATGGCGTCGTTTGCCGTTGGTCTTGGCCAGGCCGACCAGGCGCATGCCATGCACGCGCTTGATGCCATGCAGGAAATAGGCGGCGCCGAACACCGGCCACCAGACGCGACCGACACGGTCGAACAGGCCGTCGTGCGTGGCCTCGCGCTGCAAGGGTGGGCGCCAACAGCCAAAACGCGCGTCGGCGATCTCCAGACCCAGCAGCTTGTACCAGTCGCGCAGCCGCCAATAGCCCAGAAAGCTGCCGGCCTGCGGCAGAAATCGCCCGCCGAGGCGCTGGCGCAGGCCCCAAAGGCTGGCCGGGTTGAGGCCGAGCACGATCAGCCGCCCTTCCGGTCGCAGAACGCGGTAGGCCTCGCGCAGCCGGTGGTGGGGGTCGGCGGCCGACTCCAAGGTGTGCGGCAGCAGCAGCAGGTCCAGGCTGTTGGCCTCGAAGGGCAGCTCGTCGAAGTCCAGCTGCAGCGCGCCGCCCGGGCCTTGCAGACCCAGCCAGCGCTGCGGCATGCGGTTGGCGCGCAGCCCGTCGAGCTGCGGCCAGCCCAGCTGCAAGGCATGGAAACCGAACAGGTCGACCACGGCGGCATCCAGCTGCGCCTGCTCCCAGGCCAGCAGATAGCGGCCGGCAGGGCTCTGCAGCCAGTCATCGATCCCTAGAATTGCCTACCTCCCGCCATGCCATGCCCTTGCTGTCGCTGATCCCCGTCCCCGCCTTTGCCGACAACTACATCTGGCTGTTGCACGACGGTCAGGCGGCGCTGGCCGTGGACCCGGGCGATGCGGCGCCGCTGGAAGCGCGGCTGACCACGCTGGGGCTGCCGCTGCGAACGATTCTAGTGACCCACCACCATGGCGATCACACCGGCGGCCTGCAGCGCCTGGCCGCGTGTTACCCGGACTGCGAGATCGTCGGTCCGGCCGGCGAGGCCATTGCCGGCCTGCAACGTGGGCTGCGCGGCGGCGACACCTTGCATGCCCTCGGCCAACAAATCCGCGTGCTCGACGTACCCGGCCACACCGCCGGTCACATCGCCTATGTCATCGATGCCCCCAGCGACGGCGGCGCAGCGCTGCTGTTCTGCGGCGACACCTTGTTTGCCGCCGGCTGCGGGCGCCTGTTCGAAGGCAGCCCGGCGCAGATGCTGGCGTCGTTGAAGACCCTGGCAGCGCTGCCGCCGACCACGCGGGTCTGCTGCACGCACGAATACACCTTGGCCAATCTGCGCTTTGCGCGCGCGCTGGAGCCCGACAACGCCACGCTGGCCGCCCGCGAGGCCCTGGAGCGGGCCAAGCGTGACGCCGGTCAGCCCACCCTGCCCAGCAGCATGGCCCTGGAGATGGCCACCAACCCGTTCTTGCGCTGCACCGCGCCGGCGTTGCGAGCCGCCGCCGCGCGCGCGCCGCAGCCGGCCAGCGACGGCAGCGAACTCGCCGTGTTCACCGCACTGCGAACCTGGAAAAACCAGTTCTGAAGGAATCCGATGCGACCCCGTTTGCTGGCCTTTGCCGCCCCCTTGTTCCTTGCCGGCTGCGCCCAGTTCGCCACCCCACTGGCTGAGCCCGCCAGCACCCAGGCGGCCCAGGGCAGCAGCAGCCAGCCGGTGAGTGCGGCGCCCCCCGCTGGCGCTGCCGAACCGGCTCCGAACGCCCTCCCTCCAAGCCCGGCCGACGACGCGCCCAAGGCCAAGGTGCAGGACGATCTGCGCCCCGAACTGCCTACCGTGGACTTCGACGCGCCGGGCGCCGAGACCGACCTATGGGCCCGCGTGCGTGACGGCCTGCTGCAGGACCGGCTGGACCCGCTGGAAGGCGACCGCGTCGCCAAGTGGGAGCGCTACTACGCCAGCCGCCCCGACTACGTGGCCCGCATGACCGAGCGCGGCGGCCGCTACCTGTTCCACATCGTCGAAGAGGTCGAGCGCCGCGGCCTGCCGATGGAGCTGGCCCTGCTGCCCTTCATCGAATCGGCCTTCAACCCGGAAGCGATGAGCAAGGCCAAAGCCAGCGGCATGTGGCAGTTCATGAGTGCCACCGGGCGCGATTTCGACCTCAAGCAGAACCTGTTCCGCGATGACCGGCGCGACGTGCTGGCCAGCACGCGGGCGGCGCTGGACTACCTGGCCCAACTCGGCCGCCGCTACGACGGCGACTGGCAGCTCGCGCTGGCCGCCTACAACTGGGGCATGGGCAATGTCGACCGCGCCGTCAAGCGTGCGCGGGCCCAGGGGCGCGACGGTCGCTACGTCGAACTGCGCATGCCGGCCGAGACGGCCGACTACGTGCCCAAGCTGCAGGCGGTGAAGAACATCGTGATGCGCCCGGCCGACTACGCGCTGAGCCTGCCGGTGCTGCACAACCACCCCTATTTCCTCACCGTGCAGATCGAGCGCGACATCGACGTCGAGCTGGCCGCCCGGCTGGCCGGCCTGAGCGTCGACGTGTTCCGCCAGTTCAACCCGCAGATGAACAAGCCGGTGGTGCTGGCCGCGGCGACGCCGCAGCTGCTGCTGCCCTACGAGAACGCCGAGCGCTTTGCGCGCGAGCTGGCCGGCTACCAAGGTCCCTTGGCCAGCTGGACGGCGATGCAGGTCGCCAGAACGCTGAAGCCCTCCGAAGCGGCCAAGCTGGCCGGCATGAGCGAGTCCGAGTTGCGCGCCGTCAACCGCATCAACGGCCGCCTGCTGATCAAGGCCGGTTCCACCCTGCTGGTGCCGCGCACCGCCAAGCGCGACCACGACGTCTCCGAGCACCTGGCCGACACCGCCTCCTTGGCCCTGGCACCGGAACGCCGCATGGCGCGGCGACTGGTCAAGGCGCGCAAGGGCGACACCGTGGCCCTGCTGGCCAAGCGCCATGGGGTGACGGTGGCCCAGGTCTTGGACTGGAACAGCAGCCTGCAGACGGCCGGCGCCCGCCTCAAGGCCGGCCAGTCGGTGGCCTTGATGAAGCCGGTGCGGGCCGTGGCGAAGAAGTCAACGGCGGGCAAGAAGCCGGTGCGTGCGGTGGCGAAGGCCAAGAACGCGCGCCAGCCGGTGCGCGCCGCGGCCAAGAAGGCAACGCCGACGGCGCGCGTCGCGCAGGCGCAGCGCGACAAGAAGAGCTGATCAGACGAAGAACAGCGCGACGCTGAGGCCGACACCGACGGTCCACACGCCACTGCGCGCCAGCTGGCGATCGGCCAAATACATGCCGATGTAGACGATGCGGGTGATCACGAAGGCGATCGAAAGCAGGTCGACCGTGCTCTGCGCCGCGCCGCCCTGCTGGGCGACGAGCACGCCGGCGATGAATAGCGGCAACGCCTCGAAGCCGTTCTGCTGCGCCGCGTCGGCGCGGCGCGCCAGGCCGCCCTGCTTGGCCAGCCAGGCGCGCGGATCGTGGTTGTCATAGCCGCCGTCCTTGCGGCGGCGGCCAAAGCCGCTGCGCTTGGCGATGCCGGCGCAGACGATGGGCAGCGCGCAAGCGGCGATGATGCAGAGATTGGCGAGGGTGGTCATGCCACCATCATCGCAAAAGGCGATCAGCGTCGGTCGGCGAAGGCGTGGGCCAGGGTGCCGAGGTCCACGTACTCCAGCTCGCTGCCGATTGGCACGCCGCGCGCCAGCCGGGTCACCTGCAGGCCGCGGCGTTGGAGGGCCTCGCCGAGCAGGTAGGCGGTGGCCTCGCCCTCGGCGGTGAAGCTGGTCGCCAGGATGACCTCGCGCACGCGGCCGTCACCGGCGCGGGCCAGCAAGGCATCGGCGCCGACATCGCGCGGCCCGCGACCATCGAGCGGGCTGACGCGGCCGCCGAGCACGAAGTAATAGCCGCGATAACTGCCGCTGCGCTCGATCACCGCCTGGTCGGCCGGGGTCTCGACGACGGCAAGCAGGGCCGGGTCGCGGCTGGCGTCCAGGCAGACCGGGCAGATCGGCCCCTCGGAAAAGCCCTGGCAGCGCTCGCAGTTCTGCACCTTGGCCAGGGCCTCGGTGAGACCGATGGCCAGCTGCTGCGCCGCGCCGCGGTCATGCTGCAGCAGGTGATAGGCCATGCGCTGCGCCGACTTCGGACCGACGCCCGGCAGCTTGCGCAAGGCGTCGATCAGCAGTTCAAGAGCGGCCAAGTGGAAACAGCGCGTTCAGAAAGGAAACTTCATGCCGGGGGGCAGCGGCATGCCGGCGGTCAGCTTGCCCATCTTTTCCTGGCTGGTTTCCTCGGCGCGGCGCACCGCGTCGTTGAAGGCGGCGGCCACCAGGTCCTCCAGCATGTCCTTGTCGTCGGCGAGCAGGCTGGGGTCGATCTGCACGCGGCGCACATCGTGCTTGCAGGTCATGGTCACCTTCACGAGACCGGCGCCGCTCTGGCCCTCGACCTCGATATGGGCGAGTTCTTCCTGGGCCTTCTTCAGGTTGTCCTGCATCGCCTGGGCCTGCTTCATCAGGCCGGCGAGTTGGTTCTTCATCATGGTGGGATCTCCTTCAGGGGGTCGACAGCGGCTTGATCGTGCCGGCCAGCACCTTGGTGGTGGGGAAATGCTCGCGCAGCAGCGCGAGTTCGGGCGATTGTTCGAGCTCGGCCTCGGCGGCGCGCTGGCGCGCCGTCGCCGCCACCTGCTCTCGCAGCAGCGGCGTGTCGTGCACGGCGCCCTGCTCGACCTCCAGCGCGACGGCCACGCCTCCTGCGAACTGCTGCAAGGCGGCTTGCAGCTTGGCCTGGCCCTGCAGCAGCGAGGCACTGGCGCAGCGAAGCCTGATCTGCCAGGCGGAGTCGCCGCGCTGCAACTGCAGGGCCTGGGCCTGCAGCGCCAGCGTGCGCGCCAGGCCGACGACTTCCAGCTGCGGCAGCAGCTGCGCCCAGGCCTCGCCCTCGGGCGTGGGCTGCAGTTCGGCGGCAGGCAGCGGCACGCTGGCACGCGGCGCGGGTTCAAAGGGGACCTCGGCTTGCGCCGCGGACGGCCCGGCGTCGGCGTCCTCGGCCGGCAGATCCAGCCAGGGCGGGCTGTCATCAAAGGCCGCGGTGCTCAGCAGGGCGGGCGCAGGCGCAGGCGCAACAGCCGTCGCGACAACAGGCGCAGGCGGCGCTGGCTTGGGCAGCATGCGCGGCGGCGTCGGCTCGGCGGCACGCAGCGGCGGGGTCGCAGGCACGCTGCGCGATGGCGGCGCCGGCGCACGCAGCGCGGCGCTGGCCGCCGGCTTGCTGGCCGCGGCGCCCGGCCGGAACGCGATCGCGCGCAGCAGCAGCATCAAAAGCCCGCTGTGCTCGTCGGGACTCAGCGCCAGCTCCTCGCGGCCTTGCAGCGCGATGCGGTAGGCCAGCTGCAATTCATCGGCCGGCAGGCGGCCTGCGAGTTGCTGGGCCTCATCGCTGTCCGGGTCCTGCGGGTCCAGCGCATTCGGCGCCACCTGGGCCAGCGCAACCAGCTGCAGCCAGCGCGCCAGCTCGTCGAGCACGCCTTGCGCCGCATGGCCGGCGGCGCGCAGGCCATCGACCTCGGCCACCAGGGCGGCGCCATCGCCATCGGCCAGGGCCGCCAGCAGGGCCAGCACATGGGCGCGCGGCGTGCTGCCCAGCATCTGCTGGACCTGGGCCTCGCTGACCTGGCCGGCGCCGAAGGCGATCGCCTGGTCGGTCAGGCTGAGGCCGTCGCGCATCGAGCCGCGCGCCGCGCGGCCGAGCAGGCGCAGCGCGCCGGCTTCAAAAGCGATGCCCTCCTGACCCAGCACATCGGCCAGATGCTGGGCGACCAGGGCCGGCGGCATGGGCCGCAGATTGAACTGCAGGCAGCGGCTGAGCACGGTCACCGGCACCTTCTGCGGATCGGTGGTGGCGAGCACGAACTTCAGGTAGTCCGGCGGCTCCTCCAGGGTCTTCAGCATCGCGTTGAACGCATGCGTGGACAGCATGTGCACCTCGTCGATCATGTAGACCTTGGTGCGACCGACGACCGGCTTGTAGACCGCCTGGTCGAGCAGCTGCGAGATCTCGTCGACGCCGCGATTGCTCGCCGCGTCGAGTTCCACATAGTCGACGAAGCGGCCGGCGTCGATGTCGCGACAGGCGTTGCAGACGCCGCAGGGTTCGGCGGTCACGCCGCCCTGGCCATCGGCGCCGACACAGTTCAACGCCTTGGCGAGGATGCGGCTGACCGTGGTCTTGCCGACCCCGCGCGTGCCGGTGAACAGATAGGCGTGGTGCAGGCGGCCGGTGACCAGCGCATTGGCCAGGGCCTGCGTCACATGCTCCTGACCGACCAGGGTCTGGAAGCTGCGCGGCCGGTACTGACGGGCCAGGGCGAGGGAGGGGGAACTCATGCTGGAAGGCATTCTAGGGAGCCCGCCCGAGCGGCTCCGGCGGACCGCGGTGCCGAAAGTCAGGCCAGCCCCGGCTGGCTATGCTGCGCGGCTTTCGATTGCGCCCCCTGTCCATGTCCCTGCTGCCCCGCCTGCTGGCCTCCAGTCTGTTGATCACCGGTCTTGCCCAGGCCGACGAGGGCATGTGGCCGCTGGCGCCGCTGGACCGCGTGCCGCTGGCGGCGATCGACAAGCAGCTCGGCGTCAAGCTGGACAAGGCCTGGCTGGCGCGCCAGCAGGCCGCCGCGGTGAATGTCGGCGGGGCGTCCGGTTCCTTCGTCTCCGCCCAGGGCCTGGTGCTGACCAATCACCATGTGCTGCGCAGCTGCATCGACCGCCTGTCCAGCGCGCAGCAGGACCTGGCCCGGCTGGGCTTCGTCGCCACTCGACGCGAGGACGAGCGGCGCTGCCCCGGCCTGGTGCTCAAGGTGCTGCGCGGCGTCGACGACGTGAGCAGCCAGGTGCCGGCCGAGCCGGCGGCGCGCAAGGCGGCGATCGCCGCGCTCGAAGCCCCCTGCACCCAGGCCGGCCAGCGCTGCCAGGTCGTCGCGCTCTGGGGCGGCGCCCGCCACCATCTGTACCGCTTCGACGAGTTCCGCGACGCCCGCCTGGTGATGGCCCCCGAGGACGCCGCGGCCAGCTTTGGCGGCGACGACGACAACTTCCATTACCCCCGCTTTGCCTTCGACTTCGCGCTGCTGCGCGCCTACGACGAGCAGGGTCGGCCCGTGCAGCCTAAGGCCTGGCTGAGCCCGGCGAGCAGCCCGCTGAAACTGCACGACCCGGTGTTCACGATCGGCCACCCGGGGCGCACCGAGCGCCTGCTGGCTATCGCCCAGCTGGAGGCGCTTCGCGATGTGGTGCTGCCCACCGAGATCGCGCTCTACGCCGACGAGCAGGCGGTGCTGCTCCGCTATGCGGCCCGCAGCCCCGAGGCAGCGCGCCAGGCCGGCGCGCCGCTGGCCAGCGTGGAAAACCGCCTGAAGGCGTTACGCGGCGAGGCCCCGGCGCTTACCGATGCCAGCGTGATGCAGGCCAAGCGCGATCTCGAAGACGCGGTGCGGGCCAAGGCCAAGGACGAAGGACCCTGGCAGCGCGCGCAGGAGGCCGCCCAGGCGCAGCGCCGGCTGTACCGCGAGCTGGCGGCGATGCGCCCGCTGCCGCGCAGCCTGCTGGCCCATGCCCTGAACCTGGCCGCGCTGCATCAGGAAGGCCAGCGCCCGCCGGCTGAGCAGTTGGAAGAGTTCCGCGGCGGCAAGCGCGACAGCCTGCTCAGCGGCCTGCGCGCCAAGGAGCCCCTGTATGCCGAGCTGGAGATCGCACGCCTGAGCGCCTTCATCGCCCGCGCTCAAGCGCAACTGGGTGCCCAGCACCCCTTCGTCGCCGCCCTGCTCGCCGGTCGCCGCGCCGAGGACGCCGCCACGCACTGGGTGCGCAGCACCCGGCTGGGCGACCATGAGCAGCGCGCGCGCTGGCTGGGCAGCGATCCGGCCGCCTGGCAGAAGGCCGACGACGCGCTCTTGCGCCTGGCGCTGCGCCTGCAGACCATCCGCCGCGGCGTGCAGCAGGCCTATGAGCATGAGGTCACGCAGCCGCTGGCCGCGGTGGCCGGTCCGCTGGCGCAGGCGCGCTGGCAGCTGCGCGGCGACGCCGAGTACCCGGACGCCACCGGCACGCTGCGACTGTCCTTCGGCCGTACCGAGGAGGTCGTCGCCGGCGGTCTGCGCCAGCCCTGGAAGACCGTGCTGGGCGGCGTCTATGCACGCGCCGACGCCTTCGACCAGCAGGCGCCGCATGATTTGAGCGAGCGCCTGGCGGCACGCCGTGGCCAGTTGGCGCCGCTCTCGGCCACGCCGCTGAACTTCATCAGCAACAACGACATCATTGGCGGCAACAGCGGCTCGCCCCTGGTCAATGCCAAGGGCGAACTGGTCGGCTTGGCCTTCGACGGCAATGCCGACAGCCTGCCCGGGCGCTTCCATTACGACGGCCGCGCCAACCGCACGGTCGCCGTGCATATCGATGCCATCCTGCTCGCGCTGGAGCAGGTCTACGACGCGGCGCCGCTGGCCGCCGAAATGAAAGGCAAGCAGCCATGAGGCGGGGACTGCTGCTCTCGCTGTGGCTCGCCGCCGGCGCTGCCGGCGCCGTGGAGGGCATGTGGCCGCTGAACCTGCTGCCGCAGCAGGCGCTCCGCGAGCACGGCCTGCAGCCGCAGCTCGAGCTGCTGCAACGCGCCAGCGTGCAGCTGCCCTATGGCAGCGGCAGCTTCGTGTCGGCCGAGGGCCTGGTGCTGACCAATCACCATGTGATCAGCGAATGCGTGGACGCGCTGTCGACGGCGCGCGCGCCGCTGCAGCAGCGCGGCTTCGTCGCCGCCAGCCGCCGGGCCGAGCGCCGCTGCCCCGGCGTCGAGGTCCAGGTGCTGCAGGGCATCGACGACGTGAGCGCCGAGCTGCTCGCGCTGGCGCCGGCCGAGCGCAGCGCGCGCATCGCCGAGCTGGAGGGCAGCGCCTGCCCGAGCGGCCAGCGCTGCCGCGTGGTGCCGCTCTACGGCGGTGCCTTGCCGCAGCGTTACCGCACCAAGGTCTGGAGCGATGTGCGCCTGGTGATGGCGCCGGAGATGCAGGCGGCGAACTTCGGCGGCGACGACGACAACTTCAATTACCCGCGCTTCGCCTTCGACTTCGCGCTGCTGCGCGTCTACGAGGCCGATGGGCGCCCGCACCGGCCCAGCCACTGGCTGCGGCCGGCACGCCAGGCTGCCCGCGACGGCGATGCGCTGATGGTCCCCGGCCACCCCTACCGGACCGAGCGCGGGCTTACCGTGGCCCAGCTGGAGACCCTGCGCGACGCGGTGCTGCCGGCGACCCTGGAGGCCCTGGACTTCGAGCTGGCGCTGCTGGCCAGCTATGCCGGCGCCGATGCGGAGGCGGCGCGCCAGGTCGCCGAGCTGCGCGCGACGCTGGAGAACAGCCGCAAATCGCGGCGCGGCGCGCTCGACGCGCTGCTGCGCCCCGGCCTGCTGCAGGCCAAGAGCGTGCAGGAGCAGCAGGTGCGCGCCGCCGCGCCCAGCGCCGAGCCCTGGGAGGCCGCCGCCCGCTCGGCCCTCGCCGAGGCCCAGCTGGCGCGCGAGAACGTGCTGCGCCAGCTGCCCGGCGGCAGCCAGCTGGCGGGCCTGGTCGACCTGCTGGCCCTGCGCGCCGAGCGCCTGCTGCCCGAGGCCGATCGCCTGCCGGCCTATCGCGGTGCGGCGGCGCAGGAACTGCTGTCCCTCGCCGGTGCCGACCAGCGCTACCACCCGGATCTGGAGCAGGCGCGGCTGAGCGCCTATGTCGCCTGGGTGCGCCAGCAGCTCGATGACGACAACCCCTGGGCGGCCAGCCTGGAGGCGGTGCCGGCCAGCGAGCGCTGGGCGCAGGGCAGCGAGCGCCTGCGCCTGCTGGATGCCAGCGAGGCCGAGCTGGCCCAGGACCCCGATGCGCAGCTGCAGCTGGCGCTGCGCCTGACCCCGCTGCACCGCGCCTGGCTGCGCCGTGTCGAGGCCGAGGTGCAGGCGCCGCTGACCGGCGCGCCCGAGGCGATCGCGCAGGCGCGCTGGAAGCTGCTCGGCGCCGCCCAGGCGCCGGACGCGACCTTCTCGCTGCGCCTGTCCTTCGGCCGCGCCCGAGGCATCACCAGCGCCGGCCTGCGCCACCCCTGGCAGACGAATTTCGGCGGCCTCTACGCCCGCGCCGACGCCTTTGACGGCCAACCGCCTTTCGACCTGGCACCGCGGGTCGCGCGGGCACGCGGCCTCATCAACGCGCGCACGCCGCTGAACTTCATCGCCACCGCGGACATCGTCGGCGGCAACAGCGGCTCGCCGGTGCTCAACAGCCGCCACGAATGGGTCGGCCTGGCCTTTGACGGCAATCTCGATTCGCTGGCCGGCGACTACCACTACGACGAGGCGAGCAACCGCATGGTGGCGCTGCACCAGCGGGCGATCCGCGAGGCGCTGACCAAGATCTACCCGGCCGGGCATCTGGCCCGCGAGCTCGGACTGCAACCCTGAGCGCGCCTGAGACAATGCCGGCATGAGCGCGCAAACTCCCCTCACCTACGACCAGGCCGGCGTCAATTACGACCTCATCGACCCGCTGAAGATCGCCGCGCAGCGCGCAGCAAAGGCCACTGCGGTCAATGTCGCCGGTCACGGCTTCCAGGAAGTCCAGGCCTCGCGCGGCGAGTCCGCCTATGTGCTGGACGTCGGCCCCTTCTACCTGGCCTCCATCGTCGAGTGCCTGGGCACCAAGACCCTGGTCGCCGACGAGATGGCCAAGCTGACCGGCAAGAGCTATTACGCCGGCATCGCCCAGGACACCATCGCGATGGCGGTCAACGACCTGATCACGGTCGGCGCCACGCCCCTGGTCGTGCAGGCCTACTGGGCGGCCGGCGGCAGCAGCTGGTTCGAGGACAAGCTGCGCGCCAATGAGCTGGTGAAGGGCTGGAAGGCGGCCTGCGACATCTGCCAGGTCGCCTGGGGCGGCGGCGAGACCCCGGCCCTGGCCGGCATCGTCGAGGACGGCCGCATCGACCTGGCCGCCTCCTGCACCGGCATCGTCAGCCCGAAGTCGCGACTGTCGGTCGGCGATCAACTCGCCGCCGGCGACGCCATCGTGCTGCTGGCCAGCTCCGGCATCCATGCCAACGGCCTGTCGCTGGCGCGCAAGCTGGCCGAGCGCCTGCCGCAGGGCTATCTGACCGAGATCGAGCCGGGATTGACTTATGGCGAGGCCCTGCTCGCGCCGACCGCGCTCTACAGCCCGGTCACCGAGGCGATCGCCAAGGCCGGCCTGACCGTGCATTACAGCGCCAACATCACCGGCCACGGCTGGCGCAAGCTGCTGCGCCACCCGGGCGAGCTGAGCTACCGCATCCACACCGTGCCGCCGGTGACGCCGGTGCTGCGCTTCATCCAGCAGCAATGCCACCAGGATGACCGCGAGGCCTACTCGACGCTGAACATGGGGGCCGGTTTCGCGCTCTTCGTGCCGCCCGAGGAGGCGGATCAGGTCGTCGCCATCGCCGAGCAGCAGGGCATCAAGGCCTGGCGGGCAGGCAGAGTCGAGGCCGGTCCCAAGCGCCTGCTCATCGAGCCGCTGGGCATCGAGTTCTCCGACGCGGATCTGCAGCTGCGCTGAGGCACAATCCACCCCTGACGGGCCCCCTCGCATGAGAGAGCGCCCAACCGGGTCAGGTGGGGAACCAAGCAGCCCTTAGCGTTTCGATCAGTGCCGAGGTAAGGCTCGTCACCCCACCGTCCCTCAAAGCCCAGCTTGGCTGGGCTTTGCTGTTTCTAGCTTTGCCTGAAGGCCATGAGCGCCTGGTTGCGCAAGGTGCGCAGCAGCTTGAGTTCCTTCTCCTCGAGCTGGATGCCGGCGGGTTCCAGGCGGTCGGCGTAGAACAGGCCGACCGGCGCGCCCTTGACGACGACGGGCAGCAGCAAAAAGCTGCCGGCGCGTAAGGACTCGCCATACCAGGCCGGCAGGCGCTGGGCGATATTGCCCTGGCTGGTGTCGGCGATCAGCGTGTCCACACCCTTCAGGCAGACGGCGGTGAACAGATCGGGCTGCACCCCGGCCTTCAGGGGCACGCGCAGCTTGGGCAGCCATTGCTCGATCTGATCGCCCAGGCCGAAGCGGCCGATCAGCATGCCGGACTTGGCGTCGCGCAGACAGAAGGCGACGCGGCGCAGCGCCAGCGCGCGGAACATGGTCTCCAGGATCATGCGCAGCACGGCACCGAGATCCTGCTGCTCGACCAGCGCGTCGGTGATGTCCTGGATGCCGGCGGACAGCTGCTCGGCGGCCTGGGCACGGCGGGCCTGCGGATCGGCCTCACCCTCGGTCGGCGGCGAGGGTGGCAGCATCACCGTGGCCAGATCGGCATCGGTGTGCTCCTGCACCTGGGTGGCATCGACAGCGGCCGGCAACAGGCGCTGGGCCGGCGAGCGTTTCTCGACCTGCAACTCCATCGCACCGGCCAGGTGCGCGAGGCGCTCGCGCGCTTCGGCACAGGCCGCCTCGAACTGAGACGGCGAGACCCGCAATGCCTTGGCGTGGGCCTCGGCGAGCTCACGCAAGGGCGCGCCGACCTTGGCCGGCTCGGTGTTCAGCAGCAGATCGGCGGTGTCGTTGGCGGCGCGGGCGATCCAGCGCTGGCGCTCGGCCGGCTGCTCGACAGCCCGCGCCGGCGGTTCGCCGGGTGGCCTGCGCATCACCGTGGTCAGCGCATCGGGCAGACCCCAGCGCTTGGCAACCCCGAGACCGAGCTCCTCGTAATTGACGCCCAGCACGCGCATCGAGGCCGCCGCCTCGCTGATCGCCGGCGCCGTGCCCTTGGCATCGCTGACCGCGCGGCGCACCTGGGCCGCTTCCTCGGGAAAATAGAACTCGGTGAGCAGGCGGCCGAGGTTCTGGAACAAGGCGCCTAGGAACAGCTCCTCGCCCTCGCGCGAGCTCGCGCTCAGTTCGCGCGCCAGGGAGCCGGCCATCAGCCCGCGCAGGAATTCGGTCTTCAGCCGCGCCGCGTGACTGCGGTCCTGCATGCGTTCCAGCAGCAGCAGGCTGAGGGCGAGGTTGCGCACGCCGCCAAAACCGATCAGCGCCACGGCCCGGCTGACGGTGTTGATGGTGCCGCCGCCGGCATGGCGGAACTGCGCGGTGTTGACCAGGCGCAGCAGCTTGTTGGTCAGCGCGACGTCCTTCAGGATGGCGTTGCTCAAGGCAGCGAGGCTCTCGTCCTCGCTCTGCGTGAGCTGCTGGATGCGCTCGATCGAACTGGACAGCGCCGGGAAGTCGGAGCGCGTGCGCATGCGGCGCAGCAGGAACTCCAGCGCCGCCGGACTGCCGTCACCGTCGCCCTGCTCCAGTTCGGGTGGCGCGAGCCAAGCCTGCAGCGCATCGCGGAACGCCGCGGCACTGTCCCAGCGGCGCGCCGGCTCGCGCTCCAGGGCTCGCTGGACGATGGCGCGCAGGCGGTCGTCGACCTCGGTGCTGGGCATCTCGGGCAGCTTGAGGTCTTCGTTGATGACCCGCTGCAGGCAGCGCATCGGGTCGCGGTCCTGGTTCATGCGCCGGCCGCTGAGCAGTTCGGCGAGCAGGATGCCGGCGGCAAAGATGTCCATGCGCGGCGTCGGCGCCTCGCCGCGTGCCGCCTCCGGGCTGATGTAGCCGGGGGTGCCGACGATCTGCGCCGCCTTCGCGTCGGCGACACGGGCAGCGATGCCGAAGTCGGTGACCCGCGGCCGACCCTGGGGGTCGAGCAGGATGTTGCCGGGCTTGAGGTCGCGGTGCACGATGCCGGCCTGGTGCGCGCAGGCCAGGGCATCGAGCACCTCGATGAGCAGCCCGACCGCGCGCCGCGCCGGCAGCGGCCCCTGCTGCAGCAAGGGTTGCAGGGTGCCGCCGGGCACCAGTTCGAAGACCAGGATGGGTCGGCCGTCCACGCGACCGGCCTCGAAGACCTGCACGATGCCCGGATGGCTGAGCCGGCTGACCGCCCTGCCCTCGTGCAACCAGTCGTCCACCGAGCTGCTGTCGGCATTGAGCACCTTGATCGCCACCTCGCGATCCAGACGCGGGTCATGGGCCAGCCAGACGCTGGCCTGGGCACCCGCGCCAAGCTGGCGCTGCAAACGGAAACGACCGAGTAACTCGCCAGGGTTCATGGGAGCCTCTCCTGCAGCGCAGCCTGCGCCGACTCGGGGAACAAGGCCATCTGGATTTCCCTCAACGACAGCCCCAGCGGCCTGGCGTAACGCCGCATCACCGCATCGAGCTGACGGCGGCGGCGCGGTTCGGGCAGACCAACGGCATCGACCAGGTCGATGGCCAGCGAGGCGCTCAGGCGCAGCGCGTCCAGGTCGCCATGCGGGGTGTGGATCAAGGCGTCGGGATCAGGGCGCTGCGCGAGTTGCTGGGCCTCGTCGCCCAGTCCCCAATGGCGCAGCGCCGCGAAACTGAGCTGGTCGATGTCGCAACCGAGCACCGAAAAGGCCGCCTGCCGCTCGTTCAGTCCCTGGGGCTGGGGTTGCGCCTCAGTCGCCGCGGGCGCCTGCATCAGACGCTGCACCTGCTCGGCCTCGTCGGGCAGGTGGTAGTAGAGCAACAGGCGGCCGAGGTTCTGCAGCAGCACGGTCAGGCGCAGCACCTCGGGGTCGTAGCCCGCCGGCGCCAAGGGCACGGCGACGTCGGCGGCCTTGTGCACGCGCGCCAAAGCAAGCCGCAGATTGAGCACGCGCTCGGGCGCCAACACGCCGGGCCAGGGGCGCAGACCGGCAGCGATCTGGGCGACCTCGGTCAGGCCGAGCATCTTGATGGCCCGCTGCAGGCCGAGCACCGTGTCGCTGGCCAGCCCGGCCTGGCGACGCGCGATATTGACCCGGCGCAACAGCTCCAAGGTCAGCGCCACATCCTGCTGCACCAGTCCGGCCATCTGCGCGGTGTGCCGTTGCTCCAGACCGCCGGCCATCACCGCACGCACCGCCTCCGGTCGGGTGGTGGGCAGGCTGCCGAAGCGCTGCAGGCGTTCGAGCAACTGCGCGACCGCGCCGCCCTCGGGGTTGCGGGTACGGTCCAGCCAGCCGTCCAGCGCCCGCGCCAGCGGCCTGGACTGCAGGTAGCGCTGCCCGGGCATGGTGGCGGTGGCACGGTTGACGATGGCACGCAGCGCGTCGTCGACCGGGTGGGTCGCCTCGAAGCCCAGGCGCACGAAGTCCTGACCCAAGGGCGGCAGGCGCTTGACGACCTCGCGGGTGTCGGTGGTCTCCAGCGGCGCATGGCCGCCGAGCAGGCGGTTCAGCAACAAGCCCAGGCATAGGGTCTCGTCCTCGATGCCGGCTTGCAAGCGCGCCCGCGCCTCGCCGGGTTGCCCCAGCAGGCCGAGACCGACCAAGCGGGCATGGCCGTCGTCGCCCAGCAGCAGGTGAAACGACTGCAGGTCCAGCAACAACCAGCCGGCATCGTGGGCGGCGGCCAGGCCCTCGGCGGCATCACGAAGCCAGGCGGCGGTCTGCACCGGCGCCGGCAGACGGTGGCGGGCCAGGCGCTCGTCCAGCGTCAGGCCCAGCTGCCGCGGGTAGGCCAGGTAGGGCCAGGCTTCGGCGACGCCGATCTCCAGCGGCGCCGCCAGCGCCGGGTGCTCGACGCGCGACGCCAGGCGGGCATTGACCAACCAGGCCTGGGAATCTTCGGGCTGCTGGCGTGGCATCAACAGCAGGCACTCCTGCTGCAACCGGGTGTCGAGCGCATGCCAGAGCATGCTGGCCGCGCTCTTGCCGAGCAGGGCCTTGAGTTCGAAGGGGCCGAGCCGGCGGGTCGCCGGCTTCGGGGGGGCAGAGGCATCGGTCATCAAGACCGATTACACCCGCTCACGATGGCCTTGCTGGCGGGGGAAAGCGCAAAAACGACGCGCAATTGCCGGGTTGGCGCCGCCGTCAGGCCGACAGCGACGCCCAGAGCTTCTCCAGCCGCTTCACGCTGACCGGTTGGGGCGTGCGCAGCTCCTGGGCAAACAGGCCGACCCGGAGTTCCTCGAGCTGCCAGCGGAACTCGTCGAGCCGGGGATCGCGGGCGCCACGCAGCTCGGCGACGCGGCGCTGCCAGCGCTGCTCGAGTGGGCGCAGCTCGGCGAGCAGGCGCTCGTCGCGGACGGCGTCGCTACGCCATTTGTCCAGGCGCAGCTGAATGGCCTTCAGGTAGCGGGGCAGGTGCTGCAGCTGGGTCCAGCCGGCCTCCAGCAGGAAACGTTTGGGGACCAGTCGCTCCAACTGCAGCTGGATGTCTTCCTGCAGGGCCTTGGGCGCACGCGCGTCCTTCAGCTTGCGCTGCGCGGCCTGGAACTCGGTCAACACCACACCCGCCTGGCGCAGCACCTCCTGGGCGATCAGCACCAGGCGGGGGCGGCCCTGCTGAAGTCGGGCGTCAAAACTCTTCGCATCGACCGGCCAGGGGTCGGCCAGAAAGGCGCGACTCAGCGCCAGCTGCAGCACCTGATCACGCAGGGCCTCCAGGCTGCCCAGCGGCATGTAGGCAACGGCAAGCTTCTGCAAGTCGCCGCCGAGGTTCTTCTCGAGACCCTTGAGCGGCTCCTTGAGCTGCAAGGCGAACAAGCGTGCCAGGCCCTTGGCATGCGCGGCCTTCGCCGCCTCGGGCTCGTCGAAGACCTCGATCTGCACCTGAGTCTCGCGGTCGATCAGGGCCGGGAAGCCGATCAGGGTCTGGCCGGCCTTCTTCACCTCCATCAGCTCGGGCAGCTCGCCGAAGGTCCAGGCGGTGTAGCCCTGGGCCGCGTCGTGCGCCGGCTGGGCGGGCGCCGGCGCCAACGTGGAGGTGCCCTTGGCCTGGGTGGCGGGCTTGGGCGCGGCCACCTGCTGCTGGACCTTCAAGGCCGCCAGGGCCTGGAAGCTGGAGCGCGCCAGGCTGCCGAACTCGGCCTTCAGCGCCGCGAGATTGCGCCCCATGCCGAGCTGGCGCCCATGCTCGTCGACGACGCGCAGATTCATGAACAGATGCGGCGGCACCAGTTCAAGCTTGAAGTCGGCGCGCGTGACCGGCAACTGGGTGCGCTGCTTGACCGCGGCGAGCAGGCTGTCGATCAGACCGCCCTGCTGGAACTCGTGAGCGGCCAGAAAGTCGCCGACGAAGTCAGGCAGCGGCGCCAGCCGGGCGCGGGGCTTCTGCGCCAGGCTTTTGCACAGCGCCGTCAGCTTGGCCTCCAGCAGGCCGGGCACCAGCCATTCGCAGGCCGCCTCGCTGACCTGGTTCAGCGCGAACACCGGCAGGGTCACGGTGAGGCCGTCGCGCGCGTCGCCAGGCTCGTGCAGGTAGTCGCAGCGGCAGTCGACGCCGCCCAGGCGCAGCATCTTCGGGAACGCGGCACTGGTGACACCAGCCGCCTCGTGGCGCATCAGCTCCTCGCGGCTGAAGTGCAGCAGCTTCGGATTCGCCTTGCTGGCCTCGCGATACCAGCGCTCCAGGCCGGCGGTCGAACAGATGTCGGCGGGGATCTGCGCGTCGTAAAAGGCGTGGATCAGCGTATCGTCGACCAGCACGTCCTGGCGCCGCGTCTTGTGCTCGAGCTTCTCGACCTCGGCGATGCGCTTGGCGTTGTGCGCGAGGAAGGGCAGGTTCGATTCGATCTCGCCACCGACCAGGGCCTCGCGGATGAAGATCTCGCGCGCCTCGGCGAGGTTGACGCGGCCGTAGTTGACGCGGCGCCCCTGGTAGACCACCAGGCCATACAGCGTGCCGCGCTCCAGGGCAATCACCTCGCCAGCCTTCTTCTCCCAATGCGGCTCGAGGAGCTGGCGCTTGATCAGGTGGCCGGCCAAGGAGACCACCCATTGCACATCGATGCTGGCGATGCCGCGGCCCCAGAGCCGGGTGGTCTCGACCAGTTCCTCGGCCATGATCCAGCGCGACGGCTTCTTCGACAGGTGGGTGCCGGGGTGCGGCCAGAACTTGATGCCGCGCGCGCCGAGGTAATGGTCCTCGGTCTCGCTCTTGCAGCCGAGATTGCCGAGCAGGCCGGTCATCAAGGCCTTGTGCAGCTGCTCGTAGGTCGGCTCCGAGCCGTTGAGCTTCCAGCCCTGCTCGGTGACCACCTGGTGCAGCTGGTGGTGGATGTCGCGCCACTCGCGCACGCGGCGCGGGCTGATGAAGTGCTCGCGCAGCTTCTGTTCGAGCTTGCGGTGCGAAAGACGGTGCTCGCCCTCGCCTCCCCGCGCGCCTTCGAGCCATTTCCACAACTTGATGAGACCGCTGAACTCGCTCCTCTCGTCGTCGAAGGGCTTGTGCTTGGCGTCCGCCTGTTGCTGCTGCTCGGGCGGGCGCTCGCGCACGTCCTGACTGGACAGGCTGGCCGCGATGATCAGCATCTCGGCCAGGCAGTGGCCATCGCGGGCAGCGAGCAGCATGCGACCGACGCGCGGGTCCAGCGGCAGGCGGGAGAGCGCTCGGCCGATCTCGGTCAGCTGGTTGTCATCGTCGACGGCGCCGAGCTCGTGCAAGAGCTGGTAGCCGTCGGCGATCGCCTTGCCGGGCGGGGCCTCGATGAAGGGGAAGTCTTCGACCGCGCCGAGCTTCAGGCTCTTCATGCGCAGGATGACGCCGGCCAGGCTGCTGCGCAGGATCTCCGGGTCGGTGAAGCGCGGGCGCTCGGCGAAGTCCTTCTCGTCGTAGAGGCGGATGCAGATGCCGTTGCTGACGCGGCCGCATCGTCCCGCGCGCTGGTTGGCCGCGGCCTGGCTGACCGGCTCGATCTGCAGCTGCTCGACCTTGTTGCGGTAGCTGTAGCGCTTGACCCGCGCGGTACCGACGTCGACCACGTAGCGGATGCCGGGCACGGTCAGCGAGGTCTCGGCGACATTGGTGGCCAGCACGATGCGCGGCGCGCCATGCGGCTGGAACACGCGGTTCTGCTCGGCCTCGCTCAAGCGGGCGTAGAGCGGCAGCACCTCGACGCCGGGCGGGTGGTGGCCGCGCAAGGTCTCGGCGACCTCGCGGATCTCGCGCTCGCCGGGCAGGAAGACCAGGCAGTCGCCAGGGCCGCTGCTGCGCCAGAGCTCGTCGACGGCGTCGCGCACCGCATCGGCGGCGCCGTAGTCCTTCTTCTCCTCGAAGGGCCGCCAGCGCTGCTCGACCGGGAACAGGCGACCGCTGACCTGGATCACCGGCGCCGGTCCCTCCTTGGACTCGAAGTGCTTGGCAAAGCGATCCGCATCGATGGTCGCCGAGGTCACGATCAGCTTCAGATCCGGCCGCTTGGGCAGCAGGGTCTTCAGGTAGCCGAGCAGGAAATCGATGTTCAGGCTGCGCTCGTGCGCCTCGTCGATGATCAGCGTGTCGTAGCGCTTGAGCAGCGGATCGGTCTGCGTCTCGGCGAGCAGGATGCCGTCGGTCATCAGCTTGACCGAGGCGCCGGGTGTCAGCTTGTCGTTGAAGCGGATCTTGTAGCCGACGACCTCGCCCAGGGGGGTGTTCAGCTCCTCGGCGATGCGCTTGGCGACCGAGGTCGCCGCCAAGCGCCGCGGCTGGGTATGGCCGATCAACCCGCCGCCATTGGCCTTGCCGCGCCCCAGGGCCAGCGCGATCTTCGGCAGCTGCGTGGTCTTGCCCGAGCCGGTCTCGCCGCAGACGATGACGACCTGGTTCGCGCTCAGCGCCCGCGCGATCTCGTCGCGCCTGCTGCTGACCGGAAGGGATTCGGGAAATGAAATGACAAGAGCCGGCGCGGTGGGCCGGCTCTCGGGAGAAGCGGAATTCATTGCGGGAGCATTGTCCCGCGACTGATCAGCCTCACATCGGCGGGTAGCTGATGACCGAGAACACCGCGCCCTGCGGGTCCTGCAGCACCGCCATGCGACCGACATCGGGGATGTCGAAGGGGCCGGCGCAGAGCGTCGCGCCCAGGCTCTTGGCCTTCTCGACCGTCGCGTCGCAGTTCGCCACCGTCATGTAAGGCCCCCAGGCCGCCGGCTGCGGCCCCTGCGGCGCCATCATCCCGCCGATGCTGGTGTCACCGAGCTTGATCAGGTGATAAGGCTCCTCACCCATGTTCATGGTCTCGAAGCGCCAGCCGAACAGGCCTCCATAGAACTCGCAGGCCGCCTGGGGGTCGGGCGTGGCCAGTTCGTTCCAGCTGAAGGCGCCAGGCGTCGAGTAGATCTCGTTGTATTCCTTCATCACGCACTCCTCGCATTGGGGGGCGACCATCGTCGAAAGCGGCGTGCGGCGCGTCAAGTGCTGGATGGCATCGGCACAATCCCTGCCCTTATGAGCGCCCTCGTCTTCCCGCACACCTTCGTGCCCTGGTTCCGCGCCGTGGCGCCCTATATCCACGCCTACCGTGGGGAGACCTTCGTGGTCGGCATCGCCGGCGAGATGATTGCCGCCGGCAAGCTGCCGACCTTCGCCCAGGACCTGGCGCTGATGCACGCGATGGGCATCCGCATCGTGCTGGTGCACGGCTTCCGGCCCCAGGTCGACGAACAGCTGCGCCTGAAGAACCACCCGGCGCGCTATCACCGAGGCATGCGCGTCACCGATGCCATCGCGCTGGACTGCGCGCAGGAAGCCGCCGGCCAGCTGCGCTTCGAGATCGAGGCCGCCTTCAGCCAGGGCCTGCCGAACACGCCGATGGCCAATGCGACGCTGCGCGTGGTCTCCGGCAACTTCCTCACCGCCAAGCCGGTCGGCATCATCGACGGCGTCGACCACGAGCACAGCGGCTATGTGCGCCGTGTCGACGGCCGCGGCATTCAGAGTGCCTTGAACGCCGGCGCCGTCGTGCTGCTCTCGCCCTTCGGTTTCTCGCCAACCGGCGAGGCCTTCAATCTGATGATGGAAGACGTGGCCACCGAGACCGCGATCGCCTTGCAGGCCGACAAGCTGATCTTCCTCACCGAGATCGACGGCATCCACGAGAAGCCGGAAGACCCGGAAAGCCCGATCGACACCGAGCTGGCGCTGGCCGACGCCGAGCGCTACTTGCGGCAATGGGCCGAGCCAGCGAAGCCGACCGACGCCGGCTTCTACCTGCGCTACTGCGTGAAAGCCTGCCGTGGCGGCGTCGACCGCTCGCACATCCTGCCCTTCAGCGTCGACGGCGCGCTGTTGCAGGAGGTCTATACCCATGACGGCATCGGCACGATGCTGGTCGACGAGAAGCTGGAGTCGCTGCGCGAGGCGACCAGCGACGACGTCTCCAGCCTGATCGCGCTGATCGAACCCTTCGAGCGCGAAGGCGCACTGGTCAAGCGCGATCGCACGGAGATCGAGCGCGACATCGACCACTACACCATCGTCGAGCACGACGGGGTGATCTTCGGCTGCGCGGCGCTCTACCCCTACGTGGAAGCCGGCACCGCCGAGATGGCCGCACTGACTGTCAGCCCCTTGAGCCAGGGCCAGGGCGACGGCGAGCGACTGCTCAAGCGCATCGAGCAGCGCGCCAAGGCCATGGGCCTAAAGAGCATCTTCGTGCTGACCACGCGCACCATGCACTGGTTCATCAAGCGCGGTTTCCAGCCGGTCGACCCTGACTGGCTGCCCGACGAGCGCAAGCGCAAGTACAACTGGGACCGTCGCTCCGTGGTGATGGTCAAAACGCTTTGAGTGCGGCTCTGAGTACGATGCCGGTCTGATTCCCGGAACACCGCCATGCCCCGTACCGTTCACTGCGCCTACCTGAAGAAAGAAGCCGAGGGCCTCGACGCCCCGACCTACCCCGCCCACACCGAAATCGGCAAGCGCATCTGGAACGAGGTCAGCAAGGAGGCCTGGGCCGCCTGGCTCAAGCACCAGACCATGCTGGTCAACGAGAACCGCCTGAATCTTGCCGATCTTCGTGCCCGCCAGTACCTGGCACGGCAGATGGAGGCGTTCTTCTTCGGCGGCGAGACCGACAAGCCGGCCGGCTATGTGCCGCCAAGCGTTTAAGCGAACGCAAACACGAATTATTCGCGTTAGCTAAACTCCGGGTATTCGGGGCCCGGCCCCACCACCTGGAGTCAAGATGTCTGCTGTTCGCTTCGCCGCCGCCGTCAGCCTCGCGCTGGGCACCGCACTGCCTGCCGCCGCGCAGGAAGCGGTGCTGAACCTGTATTCGGCGCGTCATTACCAGACCGATGAAGCGCTGTACGCGAACTTCACCAAGGCGACCGGCATCAGGATCAACCGCGTCGAAGCCGACGACGCCGGTGTGCTCAACCGCCTGAAGACCGAGGGCGCCGCCAGCCCCGCCGACGTCATCCTGCTGGTCGATGCCGCACGCCTGGCCAGCGCGGAGCGTGACGGCCTGTTCCGGCCGATCAAGTCGACCGAGCTCGAACAACGCATTCCGGCGGTCTACCGTGCCACGCCGGGCGCCGATGGCACGGCCTGGTTCGGCCTGTCGACGCGTGCCCGCGTCATCGTCTACAACAAGGCCAGCGTGCAGCGCGCCGACGCTGACACCTACGAGGAACTGGCCGACCCGAAGAACAAGGGCAAGGTCTGCACGCGCTCCGGCTCCCACCCCTACAACCTTAGCCTGTTCGGTTCGATGCACGAGCGACTGGGCGCCGCCGGCCTGGAAAGCTGGCTGAAGGGCGTGGTCGCCAACATGGCACGCGCTCCCAAGGGGGGCGATACCGACCAGATCCGCGCCGTGGCCAGCGGCGAGTGCCAGATTGCGCTGACCAACTCCTATTACCTGGCGCGCCTCATGCTGTCGAGCAAACCCGATGACCAAGCGGTGGTCGAGCGCATCGGCGTGGTCATGCCCAATCAGGATGGCGCGGGCACCCACATGAATATCGCCGGCGGAGCGGTGGCGCGCCATAGCAAGAATGTGGGCGCGGCGCAGAGGTTTCTGGAGTACCTCGCTGGCGATAGCGCCCAAGCCTACTTCGCGAATGGCAACAACGAATGGCCGGTGGTCGCCAAGGTGCGCGCCAACAACCGTGCGCTGGATACCTTGGGCAACTTCAAGCGCGAAACCATTCCGGTGGCCGCCGTCGCGGCAAGTATTGGCAAAGTACAACAAATGTTGGATCGCGCCGAATACAAATAAAACCTGCCGCTAGAAACCTCGGTATCATGGGCTAGCCGCTGCTGCTTTAAGCAGCATTCCAACCATGCACAACGAGGTGGCTACCATGGCAAGCCTGCAGGAACTGATGGCCCAGCGCGCGGCGCTGGAAAAACAGATCGAGGAAACCCAACAGCGCGAGCGCAGCGATGCGATCGCCAAGGTCAAGGCCTTGATGGCGGAATATGGACTGAGCACCGCCGACCTGAGCGGCCGGGCCAAGGGTGTCCCCAAGGCGCCGTCCAAGGTTGCCGCGAAGTACCGCAACAAGGCGACCGGCGAAACCTGGAGCGGTCGCGGCCTCAAGCCCAAGTGGCTGCAAGCGGCGATCAACGCAGGCGCCAAGCTCGAGGACTTCGCCGTCTGAGACCAGCGCCGGCGCGCAAGCTCCCTCGGTCAAAGGCCCGCGGCCCCGTTCAGGGACCGCGGGCCTTTGCCATTGACCCCCTAGACTCGCGTCCGTGATCCCGCCCGAGTTCGTTCAGCAGCTGCTCAGCCGCCTTGATGTCGCTGAGGTGGTCGGCGCCCATGTCGAACTGAAGAAGGCCGGCGCCAACCTGAAGGGCCTCTGCCCTTTCCACGGCGAAAAAACGCCGAGTTTCAACGTCAGCCCAAGCCGCCAAACCTACCACTGCTTCGGCTGTGGCGCCCATGGCGACGCGCTGCGCTTCGTCATGGAGTATCAGGGACTGGGATTCATCGACGGCGTCCGTGAACTGGCACGCCGCGTCGGCATGGAAGTCCCCAGTGATCCGCGCAGCGCCGTCGAGCGCGAGCAGGCGGCACTGGCCAAGGCCCAGCGCAAGAGCCTCAGCGAGCTGCTGGCACAAGCCGCTGCCTTCTATGCCAAGGAATTGCGCAGCGAACCCAAGGCCGTGCAGTACCTGAAAGACCGCGGCCTGTCCGGCCGAATTGCGGCTGATTTCGGCCTGGGCTATGCGCCAAGCGGATGGCGAAGCCTGTCGCGCTGCTTTCCGGAATATGGCCTGGAGGACCTGGAAACCGCAGGCCTGGTGATCACACAGGGTGGCGATGAGGGATCGCCGGAAAAGCGTTACGACCGCTTCCGTGATCGCATCATGTTCCCCATCCGCAATGTGCTGGGCGAGGTCATTGGCTTTGGAGGACGGGTAATCGATGGCGGTGAACCCAAGTACCTGAATTCCCCGGAAACCCCAGTATTCGTCAAAGGTCAGGAGCTGTACGGCTTGTTTGAGGGCCGTGCGGCGATTCGCCAGAGTGGCTACGCCCTGGTCGTCGAGGGCTATATGGACGTGGTCGCCCTGGCCCAGCATGGCCTGCGCCATGCGGTGGCCACCCTGGGAACCGCCTGCACCAGCGACCATGTGGCCAAGCTGTTCCGTTTCACCGAGCGCATCGTCTTCAGTTTCGACGGCGATGCCGCCGGTCGTCGTGCCGCGGCCCGCGCACTGCAGGCGGTTCTGCCCCTGATCAACGAACGCCGCAGCGCGAGCTTTCTGTTCCTGCCCCCCGAGCACGATCCGGATTCCTACGTGCGCGCCCATGGCGCCCCTGCCTTTGAACGTGCGGTCGAAGAGGCCAAGCCGCTTTCCAGCTACTTGCTTGATGTCGCCAGCGAGGGCTGCCGCCTGGACACGCCAGAGGGACGCGCCCGTCTGCTCGCGCAGGCCAGGCCGCTGTGGAGCTCCATGCCCGACGGTCTGCTCAAGCGCCAGCTGATCGGCGAACTGGCCAGGGCGGCACGCCTGCCGGAAGCAGAGTTGCTCGCCGGCTGGGAACAGGCGCGTGATGCGGCGGCGCGCGGCGTCGAGGCAGCGCCGGCCGGCAGCCGCCCGCCGGCCTGGCAAGGCAAGGGCCTGCGCAAGCCCAAGCCCAGCATCCCGCTGCGCAGCGCGCTGACGCCGGAAGACCGTCTGCTGCGCTTGCTGCTGGTGCACGCCGCCTGGTGGGAGCAACTCAGCGCTGAGGCTCACCAGCGCCTGCTATCGCGCGGGACACCGCATGCCCGCCTGCTGACCTGGCTGGACCGCGTGGTCGCTGAACAAGGCCCGCTGCACTGGGCAGCCCTGCGTGCCCTGCTGGCGGCCGACGCCGAAGCGATGGACGCCTTGCAGGCCACGCAACGCGTCGACTTCGAGTCGCTGGACCTTCAGGCGACGCTCGATGAACCGCAGGGCAATCTGCTGTTGTTGCTGGAGCAGCTGGACCGCCCCAATCTCAGCGAGAACCTGGGTCGGCCCGCCATCGGACAGCGCGGATAGACCAGCCCGCGGCCTTGTGCACGGCGGCCCCCATGCAACGACGGTAAAATACAGGGTTTGCCGACCTGCTCTATCCATGCAGGGTCGCCGCCAGCAAGGACACGCATGCCCGCCAAGAAAGCCGCCGCCCCGGAACCGAAGAAGACCAGCAGCAAGAAGGCTGCCGATACCGAGCTGGAGCTGAAGCCGGCGAAGGCCAGCAAGGCCGCCAAGACCGTGGCGGACGATGACAAGCCCAAGCGCGGTCGCAAGCCCAAGGCGGCCGCCGAGCCGGTGAAGGCCAAGAAGGCCACGGTGGACGAGGACGAGGATCTCGGCGACATCGAAGAGGAGCTGGAAGGCGAGGTCGAAGCCGAGGTCGAGCAGGTCGAGGCTGCCGAGGAGGAGAAGGCCAAGCCGCTGCGCATGAAGGTCAGCCGCGCCAAGGAGCGCGCCTTGATGCGCGAATTCGGCCTGGACGACACCCAGCTGTCGGAAGAGGAAGTCGCCAAGCGCCGCCAGGAGCTCAAGACCCTCATCAAGATGGGCAAGACGCGCGGTTTCCTGACCCACCAGGAAATCAACGATCACCTGCCCGAGAAGCTGATCAACGAGGAAATCCTCGAGGCCATCGTGTCGATGCTCAACGACATGGGCATCGCGGTCTACGAGCAGGCGCCCGACGCCGCGACGCTGCTGATCCAGGGCCAGAGCACCGCCGCCGCCACCGAGGAAGAGGCCGAGGAAGCCGCCGAAGCCGCGCTGTCCACGGTGGACTCTGAGTTCGGCCGCACCACCGACCCGGTGCGCATGTACATGCGCGAAATGGGCACGGTCGAGTTGCTGACGCGCGAGGGCGAAATCGAGATCGCCAAGCGCATCGAGGGCGGGCTGCAGGCCATGATGGTGGCGATTTCGGCCAGCCCGACGACGATCGCCGAGATCCTGCTGCTCGCCGACAAGATCCGCGCCGGCGAGATGCAGATCTCCGATGTCGTCGACGGCTTCATCTCCGACGACGAGGCCGACGACTATGTCGCCGAAGAGGACTTCGACGAGTTCGACGAGGAAGACGACGACGACGGCAACGGCGGCAGCAAGGCGCTGACCAAGAAGCTCGAAGAACTGAAGAACGCCGCCCTCGTGAAGTTCGATTCGCTGACGACGAACTTCGACAAGATGCGCAAGGCCTTCGAAAAGGAAGGCTACAAGAGCCCGGCCTACAACAAGGCGCAGATGGCCATCACCGCCGAGATGATGTCGATCCGCTTCACGGTGAAGACCATCGAGCGCCTGTGCGAGCTGCTGCGCAGCCAGGTCGACGACGTGCGCCGCTACGAGCGCGAGATCCGCAAGATCGTCGTCGACAAATGCGGCATGCCGCAGGAGCACTTCATCAAGGTGTTCCCGAGCAACATCCTGAACCTGCAGTGGGCGGTCAAGGAGAGCCAGAGCGGCAAGGCCTACGGCGCCGTGCTGGGCCGCCATCTGCCGCCGGTGCAGGAATTGCAGCAGAAGCTGATCGACATCCAGGCCAAGGCCGTGGTGCCGCTGGAAGACCTCAAGCTCATCAACAAGCGCATGAGCGAGGGCGAAAAGGCCAGCCGCGACGCGAAGAAGGAAATGATCGAGGCCAACCTGCGCCTGGTCATCTCGATCGCCAAGAAGTACACCAACCGCGGCCTGCAGTTCCTCGACCTGATCCAGGAAGGCAACATCGGCCTGATGAAGGCGGTCGACAAGTTCGAGTACCGCCGCGGCTACAAGTTCTCGACCTACGCGACCTGGTGGATCCGCCAGGCGATCACCCGCTCGATCGCCGACCAGGCGCGCACCATCCGCATCCCGGTTCACATGATCGAGACGATCAACAAGATGAACCGCATCTCGCGCCAGCATCTGCAGGAGTTCGGCTACGAGCCGGATGCGCCGACCCTGGCCGAGAAGATGGAGATCCCCGAGGACAAGATCCGCAAGATCATGAAGATCGCCAAGGAGCCGATCTCCATGGAGACGCCGATCGGCGACGATGACGACAGCCACCTGGGCGACTTCATCGAGGACACGAACAACGTGGCCCCGGTGGAAGCGGCGATGCAGGCCGGCCTGCGCGACGTGGTGAAGGACATCCTCGACAGCCTGACCCCCCGCGAGGCCAAGGTGCTGCGCATGCGCTTCGGCATCGAGATGCAGAGCGACCACACGCTGGAGGAAGTCGGCAAGCAGTTCGACGTCACCCGCGAGCGCATCCGCCAGATCGAGGCCAAGGCGATCCGCAAGCTCAAGCACCCAAGCCGCAGTGATAAGTTGAGGACCTACCTCGAGAACCTGTAAACAGCGGGTTTCTCATCAAGAAGCCGGGCCCGAGAGGCCCGGCTTTTTCCTTTGTGAAAGAAATCACGCCGATACACTGACGGCTCCCATGACGCAGATCCGGCAACGTTCCGTTCTCTTCGCCGATTTGCGCGGCAGCACCGCGCTCTACGAGTCGCTCGGCAACGCCGAAGCTACCTCGGTGGTCACGCATACCGTGGGCCAGATGGGCCTGGCGGTGGACGGCGCCGGTGGGCGCATCGTGAAGACCCTGGGCGACGGCCTGATGGCCGTGTTCGACGCGCCGACCGCCGCCCTGGACGCCGCACTGGCCATGCACGAGGCGCTCGATCGCCTGGTCGCGCAGGGGCGCCAGCGGGGCGCGTCGCCGGGTCTGCGCCTGTTGCGCGTGCAGGTGGCGGTGTCGCTGGGCGAAGTCGTCGAGATGGGCGGCGATTGCTTCGGCGACGCGGTGAACGTCGCCGCCCGCTTGCTCGACCACGCCGGCGACAACGAGACCCTGGTCACCGCCGAGGTGCGCGACGCCCTCTCCTCCTCCTGGCGCGCGCGCCTGCGCAGCCTGGACCTGATCAATCTGCGCGGTCGCGTCGAACCCGTGCATGTCTATGTGCTCGAAGCCGCGCTCGGTGGCGACGCGCCGGCCACGCAGTTCAGCGACGGCAATTTCGCCCCCAGCGAGCCCGACGGCATCCGCCTGACCTGGCTGGACCTGGAGCGGGTGTTCGACGTCGGCCAGTTGCCCATCGTGCTGGGGCGCAGCGCGCAAGCCGCCTTCTGCATCACCGATGGTCGGGTCAGTCGCTCGCATGCGCGGGTCGACTGGCATGCCGGCAGCTTCACGCTGACCGATCTGAGCTCCAACGGCAGCTTCGTTCGCTTCAGTGCCGACGGCGAGGTGCTGGCGCTGCGCCGCAACGCCTGCACCTTGCATGGCAGCGGCGCCATCGGCCTGGGCAGTTCACCCGCCGACCTCGGTGCGCCGGTGGTCCGCTTCGAAGTTCTTCATTTCGCCGACACCCAACCCCATGCCCGTTGATTTCCGGCATGCCGACACCGCGGGGCCGGCCACCGGCATCCTGCTGTGCAATCTCGGCAGTCCCGATCGTCCTGACGCCCCGGCGGTACGCCGCTACCTGGCGGAGTTCCTCGGCGACCCCCGCGTCGTCGAGATCCCGCGCCTGCTCTGGTGGCCGATCCTGCACGGCATCATCCTGCGCACGCGGCCGGCCAAGTCGGCCGCCAAGTACGCCGAGGTCTGGATGAAGGGCGAGCCCCTGGGCGCGCCCCTGAAGGTCTACACCGAGCGCCAGGCCAAGCTGCTACAGGGTCTGCTCGGCGAGCGCGGCCACCGCGTGCAGGTGGCCTGGGCGATGCGCTACGGCCAGCCCAGCATCGCCAGCCAGCTCGACGCGCTGCGCGCCGCCGGCGCCCGCCGCATCCTCGTCTTCAACGCCTACCCGCAGTACTGCGCGGCGACCGTCGGCAGCAATCTCGATGCCGTGGGTCGCTGGATGCAGGGCCAGCGCTGGCTGCCCGAGCTGCGCTTCATCACCCATTACCACGACGATGCGGCGCACATCCGCGCGCTAGTCGCCAGCGTGCGCGCGCACTGGCAGCGCGAGGGCCGCGGCGAGCAGCTGGTGATGAGCTTCCACGGCATGCCGGAGCGCACCCTGCACCTCGGCGACCCGTATTTCTGCGAGTGCCAGAAGACCGCCCGCTTGCTGGCCGAGCGACTCGGCCTGGCCGCGGACGAATGGCGCATCACCTTCCAGAGCCGATTCGGCCGCGCCAAATGGCTGGGCCCGTCCACCGAGAATGTGCTGAAGGAGCTGGGCAGGCAAGGCCGGCAGGCGATCGACGTGATCTGCCCCGGCTTCGCCGCGGACTGCCTGGAGACCCTGGAGGAGATCGCCATGGAAGGCGCGGAAACCTTCCGCGAGGCCGGCGGCGGTCAGCTGCGCTACATCCCCTGCCTGAACGACTCCCCCGACGGCATGCGCGCGATGGCCGAGCTGGCCGAGCGCCATCTGCAGGGCTGGCCCACCCAGGAGGCGACCGACCTGGCCACCTTGAAACTGCAGGCCGAGCGGGCACGCAGCCTCGGCGCCGCCGCATGAACTTGCCGTCCGAGGCGATGCGCCTGGACAAATGGCTGTGGGCGGCGCGCTTCTTCAAGACCCGCCAGCTGGCCGTCGAGGCGATCGAGCGCCACCGCGTCACGGTCAACGGCCAGGCCTGCAAGCCGGGCCGCGATGTGCGCGTTGGTGACCGCATCGGCCTGCAACAGCCCGGCTGGCAGCGCGTCGTCGACGTGCGCGGCCTGAGCCTGCAGCGCGGTCCGGCGCCGCAGGCCCAGCTGCTCTACGCCGACACAGCGGAGAGCCTGCGCGAGGCGGCGGCCGCCGCCGAACGGCGCCGCCTCAGTCCCGAGCCCGCGGCGAGCATCGAGCAGGGGCGGCCGACCAAGCGCGACCGCCGCCAGTTGCAGGACTGGGAGCGCTGGAGCGCCGTGCTGCCCGACGACTGAGCGGCCGGCGACGTGGGCGAGAATCACGGGTTTTCCTGCTCTTGAAGCCAAGCGCACCAGCCCCAGCTGGACGCCAACCCGTTTTTCAGGCCCTCCTCCATGAATCCCGAGACGCCCTCCCCCGAGCAAGAACCTGTCGCCAGCCCAGAGACGCCGCCGGTCAAGACTGAAGCCGAGCTGGCACTGGAGCAGCGCCTGGCCGAGATGAGCGACGCCTACCTGCGTGCCAAGGCCGAAGCCGAGAACACCCGCCGCCGCGCCGACGAGGACGTCAGCAAGGCGCGCAAGTTCGCCGTCGAGGGCTTTGCCGAGGCCATGCTGCCGGTGCTCGACAGCCTGGAGGCGGCGATCGCCATCCCGAACGCAACGCAGGAGCAATTGCTCGAGGGCGTGCACGCGACACGCCGTCAGCTGGTGCAGGCGCTGGAGCGCAACAAGGTGATCGAGATCAACCCGGCCCAGGCGGCCAAGTTCGACCCCCACCAGCATCAGGCGATCTCGGCGCTGCCCGGCACCGGCCAGGAAGCCAACACCATCGTCGCCGTGCTGCAGAAAGGCTATCTGATCGCCGACCGCGTGCTGCGCCCGGCCTTGGTGACCGTGGCCGCGCCGCAGTAAGGGCCGAGCGAAAGCCCCCAGGCTGGCACGGGTCTTGAAAGCCCTGCCATCCGCCCCAGATTCACCGCATCCCCCAGAAATCTCAAGGAGTTCCCCATGGCCAAGATCATCGGCATCGACCTCGGTACCACCAACAGCTGCGTCGCCGTGCTCGACGGCAGCAGCACCCGCGTGATCGAGAACGCCGAAGGCGCGCGCACCACCCCGTCCATCATTGCCTACATGGAGGACGGCGAAGTGCTGGTCGGCGCGCCGGCCAAGCGCCAGGCGGTCACCAACCCGAAGAACACCCTGTACGCGGTGAAGCGCCTGATCGGCCGCAAGTTCTCCGAGAAGGAAGTGCAGAAGGACATCGACCTGATGCCCTACAGCATCACCGCCGCCGACAACGGCGACGCCTGGGTCGAGGTGCGCGGCAAGAAGATGGCCCCGCCGCAGGTCAGCGCCGAGGTGCTGCGCAAGATGAAGAAGACCGCCGAGGACTTCCTCGGCGAAGAGGTCACCGAGGCGGTCATCACCGTGCCGGCCTACTTCAACGACAGCCAGCGTCAGGCCACCAAGGACGCCGGCCGCATCGCCGGCCTGGACGTCAAGCGCATCATCAACGAGCCGACCGCCGCGGCCCTGGCCTTCGGCCTGGACAAGGCCGGCAAGGGCGACCGCAAGATCGCCGTCTACGACCTTGGCGGCGGCACCTTCGACGTGTCCATCATCGAAATCGCCGACGTCGACGGCGAGAAGCAGTTCGAGGTGCTGAGCACCAACGGCGACACCTTCCTCGGTGGCGAGGACTTCGACCAGCGCGTCATCGACTACATCGTCACCGAGTTCAAGAAGGAACAGGGTGTCGACCTGACCAAGGACGTGCTGGCCCTGCAGCGCCTGAAGGAAGCCGCCGAGAAGGCCAAGATCGAGCTCAGCTCGGCCGCCTCGACCGACGTCAACCTGCCCTACATCACCGCCGATGCCTCGGGTCCCAAGCACCTGAACATCAAGCTCACCCGCGCCAAGCTGGAAGCCCTGGTCGACGAGCTGATCGAGCGCACCATCGAGCCCTGCCGCATCGCCATCAAGGACGCCGGCGTCAAAGTCAGCGAGATCGACGACGTCATCCTGGTCGGCGGCATGACGCGCATGCCCAAGGTGCAGGAGGCGGTGAAGGCCTTCTTCGGCAAGGAGCCGCGCAAGGACGTGAACCCGGATGAGGCCGTCGCCGTCGGCGCCGCCATCCAGGGCTCGGTCCTCTCTGGCGACCGCAAGGACGTGCTGCTGCTCGACGTCACCCCGCTGAGCCTGGGCATCGAGACCCTGGGCGGCGTGATGACGAAGATGATCAAGAAGAACACGACCATCCCGACCAAGTTCGCGCAGACCTTCTCGACCGCCGACGACAACCAGCCGGCGGTGACCATCAAGGTCTACCAGGGCGAGCGCGAGCTGGCCCAGGCCAACAAGTCGCTGGGCGAGTTCAACCTGGAAGGCATCCCGGCCGCGCCGCGCGGCGTGCCGCAGATCGAGGTCACCTTCGACATCGACGCCAACGGCATCCTGCATGTCAGCGCCAAGGACAAGGGCACCGGCAAGGAAAACAAGATCACCATCAAGGCGAACTCCGGCCTGAACGAGGCCGAGATCGAGAAGATGGTCAAGGACGCCGAGGCCAATGCCGCCGAGGACAAGAAGAAGGTCGAGATCGTCCAGGCGAAGAACCAGGGCGACGCCATGGTGCACTCGGTGAAGAAGAGCATGGCCGAGTTCGGCGACAAGCTCGACGCCGACGAGAAGGCGAAGATCGAGGCGGCCATCAAGGACCTCGAGGACACGCTGAAGGACAGCGAGGACAAGGCCGCCATCGAGGCCAAGACCGAGGCGCTGATGAAGGCCAGCCAGAAGCTCGGCGAGAAGGTCTATGAGCAGGCGCAGGCCGCTCAGGGCGCCGCCGGCGCCGACTTCCAGCAGGCCGCAGGCGAAGCCCCGCAAGCCGCCAAGCCGGCCGACGACAACGTCGTCGACGCCGACTTCAAGGAAGTCAAGGACAGCAAGTAAGCCGTCGCCACCCCCGGCCCGGTCGCCCTCGGGCGTCCGGGCCTTTTCGCTTCACTGCACACACGCATGGCCTCCAAACGCGATTACTACGAAGTCCTCGGCGTCGCCAAGAACGCCGACGAGGACGAGATCAAGAAGGCCTACCGCAAGCTGGCCATGAAGTACCACCCTGACCGCAACCAGGGTGATGGCGCGAAGGCGGCCGAGGAGAAGTTCAAGGAGGCCAAGGAGGCCTACGAGATGCTCTCCGACGCCCAGAAGCGCGCCGCCTACGACCAGTACGGCCACGCCGGCGTCGACCCCAATATGGGCGGTCGCGGCGGCGCCGAGGGCTTTGGCGGTGGCGGCTTCGCCGATGCCTTCGGCGACATGTTCAACGACATCTTCGGCGGCGCCGGCGCGCGCCGCGGGGCGGGTGGCGGCCAGCGCGTCTACCGCGGCGCCGATCTGTCGTACTCGCTGGAGATCACGCTGGAGGAAGCGGCGCGCGGCACCGACACGCAGATCCGCATCCCGACCTGGGAGTCCTGCGGCACTTGCGGTGGCAGCGGGGCCAAGCCGGGCACCAGCGCCAAGACCTGCAGCCACTGCAATGGCAGCGGCACGGTGCACATGCGCCAGGGCTTCTTCTCGATCCAGCAGACCTGCCCGCACTGCCATGGCGCCGGCAAGGTGATCCCCGAGCCCTGCCTGTCCTGCCATGGCGCCGGCAAGATCAAGAAGACCAAGACCCTCGAGGTCAAGATCCCCGCCGGCATCAACGAGGGCATGCGCATCCGCTCGGCCGGCAACGGCGAGCCCGGCGTCAACGGCGGTCCGGCCGGCGATCTCTACATCGAGATCCACCTCAAGCAGCACGACATCTTCGAGCGCGACGGTGACGACCTGCATTGCACGGTGCCGGTGCAGCTGACCACGGCGGCGCTGGGCGGTTCGATCGAGGTGCCAACCCTGGGCGGCAAGGCGGAGATCGAGCTGCCAGAGGGCACCCAGCATGGCAAGACCTTCCGGCTGCGCGGCAAGGGCATCAAGGGCCTTCGCTCCAGCTACCCCGGCGACCTCTATTGCCATGTCAGCGTGGAGACCCCGGTCAAGCTGACCGAGCACCAGAGGAAGCTCCTGAAGGAACTCGACGAGAGCTTGAGGAAGGGCGGCGACAAGCATTCCCCGGGCGCCAAGAGCTGGGCCGACAGGGTGAAGGACTTGTTCAAATAAGTCACGCAACGCGGCGTCCCTACAACGCTTTTCGGGGACGCCCTCTCCCTCATCAGGAAGGATGAGGCGCAAGATGGCGGCGTCGCCATGCTGATCGACGCTTCCATCCACAAGGCCAATGCGCTGGTCATCGACGCCAACGCCAACGCACGCAGCCTGATCACTGCCCAGCTTCGCGAGTTGGGCGTGGGCTTCGTTCGCTCGGTCACCAGGGTCAAGGACGCGCGCATCGTGCTGGAGAACGCGCCCTTCGACCTGGTGATCTGCGACTACCACTTCGACGGGCATGACGAGTCAGGTCAGGACCTGCTCGATGAACTGCGCCGCGAGCAGTTGCTGCCCTACTCGACGGTGTTCATGATGATCACCGCCGAGGCCACCTATGCCAAGGTGGCCGAAGCCGCCGAGGCGGCACTCGATGGCTACCTGATCAAGCCCTACACCTTGATGGCGCTGGGCGAGCGCATCCAGAGTTCCAGACACCGCAAGCGCGTGCTCGCGCCGATCTTCGAAGCGATCGAGAGCCAGGACTTCGAACGCGCGGCCCAACTCTGCATGGACCGTTTCGACCGGCGCCAAGAGTTCTGGCTGTTTGCGGCGCGCATCGGCGCCGAGCTGTTGCTGCGCCTGCGCCGGCACGACGATGCCAAGAAGCTTTACGAGGCCATCATCGCGGCCAAGACAGTGCCCTGGGCCAAGCTCGGCGTGGCCCGCGCCGACCTGGAGGCGGGCAATCTGGTGTCGGCACGTCGCACGCTGGAGAATCTGATCGGCGAGTTGCCCGACCATGCGGATTCGCACGACGTGCTGGGCCGGGTGCACATGGAGCAAGGCGACCTGGCGGCCGCCCTCGAGACCTACCGCACGGCGGCGGAGCTGACGCCGGGCTGCCTGATGCGCATGCAGCGTGCCGGCACCCTGTCGTTCTATTCCGGCGCCCGCGACGACGCGCTGCGCGTTCTCGACCGGGCGGTTGCCAGTGGCAGCAAGTCCAAGCTGTTCGACATGTTCAGCCTGGTGCTGGTCGCCCTGATGCGTTTCGACCGTCGTGACGGCAAGGGCCTGAAGCAAACCATCGAGACCCTCAACCGCCAGATCGAGCGCTTCCCCAGCTCGGTTCGACTGCAGCGCTTCAAGACCTGCATGGACGGGCTGCAGGCGTTGCAGGAGAAACGCACCGCCGAGGCGCTGGACAAGGCCCGCAGCCTGGCCCGCGACCTGGTCGACGACGCCGCCGACCACGAGTCCGCGTCGATCGTCATCGCCATCTGGATGCGCCTGGCCGAGCAGGCCCTGCAACTGGACGAGATGGACGAGCTGCTGGAGCGCATCGGCATGCGCTACTGCATCAACAAGGCGAGCACGGAGATCCTCGTCGCGATGTGCGAGAAGAACGAGAAGGCGGCACAGATCCTGCGCGACTGCCACGCCAAGGTGTTCGAGATCGCCGAGACGGCGATGAAACAGTCGTTGCGCGGCCAGGCCGGCATTGGCGTCGAGCTGTTGATGCAGCAGGGGGCGAAGACGCGCAATGCCAAGTTGATCGACATGGCGATGTCAGTGCTCAAACGCCATGAGGACAAGATCGATCGGGCCGCCGACCTGGAGCAAGGCATCCTGCAGCTGCAGGATCGCTATGTGAAGCCGCTGGGTGCCAGTGTGGGCCGCGGGCGCTCGGCCGGCGGTGTGGCGCTGCGCGGCGCCTCCTAGAAAAGCCTGGCCTGCGCGCCCGTGTGGAGCGGCGGACGGAAACGGCTGAAGTCGTAGACAAAGGGCTCGCGGCCCAGGCCCAGTCGGGCACAGGCCTTGTGGAAGCGCTGCGCGCGCAGCGCGGCCCAGACGCCCTCGCCGCGAAAGCGGCTGCCGAAACGGGGATCGTTGAGCTGGCCGCCGCGCATCTCGCGCACGCGGGCGAGCACGCGCTCGGCGCGCTCGGGCAGGTGGCGGCGCAGCCAGTCCTCGAACAGCGGCGCGACCTCCCAGGGCAGGCGCAGCGGGATGGAGCTGGCGCGGCTGGCGCCGGCGTCGCGTGCCGCCTCGAGGATGGTTTCCAGTTCCGGTTCGTTGACGAAGGGGATGGTCGGCGACACGCTGACGCCGACGCGCAGGCCCGCCTGACTCAAGCGGCGGATGGTCTGCAGGCGGCGTGCCGGGGCCGTCGCGCGCGGCTCCAGGCGCCGCGCCAGCTCAGCGTCCAGCGTGGTGATCGTGATGTGCACCAGCACCAGTTCGGCAACCGGTGCCAGCAGATCCAGGTCGCGCTCGATCGCGCTGCTCTTGGTCACCAGGCTGAAAGGGTGCCTGGCCTCGGCCAGCACGGCGATGCAGTCCCGGGTCAGCTGCAAGCGGCGCTCGACCGGCTGGTAGGCGTCGGTCGCCGTGCCGATGCACAAGCTGGCCGGTCGGTAGCGCGGACTGCCCAAGGCCTTGCGCAGCAGCTCGGCCGCATCCATCTTGGCGACCAGCCGGGTCTCGAAGTCCAGCCCCGGCGACAGATCCAGGTAGCTGTGCGTGGGCCGCGCGTAGCAGTAGATGCAGCCATGCTCGCAGCCGCGGTAGGGGTTCAGCGATTGCTCGAAGCCGATGTCCGGCGAGGCGTTGCGCGTCAGGATCTGGCCGCCGCGGTGTTCCTGCAACTCGGTGGCGACGGAGTCGGCAATCGCCTCGTCGTCACGCGGCCAGCCATCGTCGTCCCCATCGCGCCGCAGGCGCTCGAAGCGATGCGGAAAGGCCTCGCCCGTGCCGCGGCCCTTGGGGCCCTGGAGCGGCTGCCAGGGGGTGCTGGATCGACTCGACATACTGTATGAAAACACAGTCCGCCGGGTTTGTCACCTGCTCAGTAGTCGCCGCCGCTGTACTCGGGCGCAAGATTCTCGAACTTGGTGTGCATGCGCTGGAAGCCGAGCTTCACGGTGCCCACCGGACCGTTACGCTGCTTGGCGATGATGATCTCGGCCACCCCCGGCTCCTTGCACTGGTCCTTGGTGTAGTACTCGTCGCGGTAGATGAACATGATGATGTCGGCATCCTGCTCGATGGCACCCGACTCGCGCAGATCGCTCATCATCGGTCGCTTGTCCGGTCGCTGCTCCACCGAGCGGTTCAGCTGCGACAGCGCGATCACCGGGCATTGCAGCTCCTTGGCCAGGCCCTTCATGCCGCGGGAGATCTCGCCGAGCACGGTGGCGCGGTTTTCCTCGGAGCCGCCGCCGTCGCCGGCCATCAGCTGCAGGTAGTCGATGATGATGAGGCCAAGCGTTCCGCCGAATTCGCGTGCCAGCCGCCGCGCACGAGCACGCACCTCGCCGGGGCTGAGGCCGGGCGACTCGTCGATGAACAGCTTGGCCTGGCTCATCTTGTCGACCGCCTCGGTCAAGCGCCCCCATTCATCGTCGGCCAGGCGACCGGTGCGCAGATGACTCTGGTCGATGCGGCCGATCGAACCGACCATCCGCAAGGCCAGCTGGGCGGCGCCCATTTCCATCGAGAAGACCAGCACCGGCAGGCCCTCGTTGATGGCAACGTTCTCCCCGATGTTGATGGCGAACGCGGTCTTGCCCATCGAGGGGCGCGCGGCCAGCACGATCAGATCGCCTTTCTGCAGGCCGGCGGTCATGCGGTCCAGGTCGTAGAAGCCGGTGCGCACGCCGGTGACATCGTCGGCGCCGTGCTCGGCCAGTTCGTTGACCCTGTCCATCAGGTCGACGAGCAGCTTGTCCATGCGGTGCAGCGACTGCGCACCGCGCATGCCTTCCTCGCCGACGCGCAGGATGCGCGCCTCGGCATCGTCGAGGATGTTGCTGACCGCCTTGCCCTGCGGGTTGAGGGCGTTGGTGGCGATCTCGTCGCTGGCGGCCACCAGCTTGCGCAGGATGGCGCGCTCGCGAACGATTTCGGCATAGCGCCGCAGGTTGGCGGCACTCGGCACCGCCTGGGCCAGCGCGTTCAGGTACTCCAGCCCGCCGCAATCCTCCGCCTTGCCCAGCAGGCTGAGCTCCTCGTTGACCGTGATCACATCCGCCGGTTTGCCGGCGACGATGAGCTTGCCAATCGCCTGGAAGATCAGCTTGTGCTCCAGGCGGTAGAAGTCGGTGTCGCCGACCAGGTCGGCGGCGCGATCCCAGGCGCTGTTGTCGATCAGCAGGCCGCCAAGCACCGACTGCTCGGCCTCGATCGAATGCGGTGGCACGCGCAGGCGGGCGATCTCGTCGTCGCGGGGAGCGGTCAGCGGGGTCATGCGGTGGACAAGCCTGTGGACAGTGGCGGGATAAGGCGGGACAACTCGAGACACTGAAACGAACAAGGCCGGCTCCCTCGCGGGAGCCGGCCTCGTGACCAGCGTATCAGGCGGTGCTGAGCTTACTCGGCAGCAGCGACGACCTGCACCGAGATTTCCACGGTGACGTCGGTGTGCAGACCGATGCTGATGGCGAAGTCGCCAACATGCTTCAGCGGACCGTTGGGCAGGCGGACCATGCCCTTGACGACCTCGTGGCCGAGGGCCTTGACGGCCTCGGCGATGTCGGCATTGGTGACCGAGCCGAACAGGCGGCCGTCAACGCCGGCCTTCTGGGCGATGGTCACGGTCTTGCCGCTCAGCTTCTCGGCCAGGGCCTGGGCGGCCGCCAGCTTTTCGGCGGCGACCTTCTCCAGTTCGGCGCGCTTGGCTTCGAACTCCTTGATGGCCGACTCGGTGGCACGGCGTGCCTGGCGGGTCGGGATCAGGAAGTTGCGGGCATAGCCGTCCTTGACCTTGACGATGTCGCCCAGGTCGCCCAGGTTGGCGACCTTTTCCAGCAGGATGATTTGCATGTTCCGAACTCCTTAAGCCTTGTGCTGGTCGCTGTACGGCAGCAGGGCCAGGAAGCGAGCACGCTTGATGCAGGTGGTCAGCTGGCGCTGGAAGATCGCACGGGTGCCGGTCAGGCGGGCCGGGGTGATCTTGCCGTTCTCGGCGATGAAATCGCGCAGCACGTCGACGTCCTTGTAGTCGATCTGCTCGACACCGGCGACGGTGAAGCGGCAGAAGCGCTTGCGACGGAACAGCAGCGATTGTTGATTGCGCTTGGGCTTCTTGTCCTTGGAGAAGCGACCCTTACCGCGGGAAATGGCCATGATGAGACCTCGTTAGCTAGATGGTGTTGGCGTGGGCGGGACGGGACTGGCTTCGATGGCGGTGATGTGCATCACCACCCCCTTGCCGTTGCGCGCCGGGGCGAGGAATCCTGTCCAAAGGGCAGGCTCGCTGGCGGGCCACGACTGCAGCTTCTTGGCCAGATCCCCGAGGGCGACGGCTCTGATCCTGAGTTCGACCTGGCGGGGGAAACCCGCTTCGATCGCTTGCCCGTGGTGTTCGAGCGTCAGGTCCAGGGCCGGCAAGCCGGCGGGGGTGTAGCGCAGTGCTGCCTGCTCCACCCATTGCGCGCTCAATCGGATCTCGTTGTGGATCTGGTCGAGCCCTTCGGGGGCGGTGCCGGGAGTCGTCAAAACCGTTCGTCGTCCTTTGCGTGGATTTAGGCGGCAGCCGGCTCTTGCGAAGCCTTGCGCGACTCCTCGCGCTCGACAGCCTTCATCATCACCGAGGGGGTGGTGACGGCGGTCTCGAGCTTGACGGTGAGGTGGCGCAGCACGGCGTCGTTGTAGCGGAAGCCGGTTTCCAGCTCGGCCAGCACTTCCTTGCTGGTCTCGATGTTCAGGCACACATAGTGGGCCTTGGCGAGCTTCTGGATCATGTAGGCCAGCTGGCGGCGGCCCCAGTCCTCGACACGGTGCACCTTGCCGCCGGCGGCGGTGACGATGCCCTTGTAACGCTCCAGCATGGCCGGAACTTGCTCGCTCTGATCCGGGTGGATCAACAGCACGATTTCATAGTGACGCATGCAGACTCCTTGTGGATTCCAGGATTGGAAGCCAGGCTCGGCGTCGGACGGGCCTGGCAAGGGAAAGCCGGCGAGTATAACCGGGTTAACCCCGCTCGCCGCGTGGCTTACTTCCGCTCGGCCAGCCGGATCCAGGTGTCCTGCACCGTGTCCGGGTTCAGCGAGATCGAGGTGATGCCCTCGCTCGCCAGCCATTCGGCGAAGTCCGGGTGGTCGCTGGGGCCCTGGCCGCAGATGCCGATGTACTTCCCGGTGGCCCGGCAGGCATTGATCGCGCGGCTGATCAAGCTGCGCACCGCGGGGTCGCGCTCGTCGAAGTCGCCGGCCAGCTGCTCCAGACCGGAGTCGCGATCCAGACCCAGGGTCAGCTGGGTCAGGTCGTTGGAGCCGATCGACATGCCGTCGAAATGCTCAAGGAACTGGTCGGCCAGGATGGCGTTGCTCGGCACCTCGCACATCATGATCACGCGCAGGCCGTCCTTGCCACGCTGCAGGCCGCGATCGGCCAGCATCACGACGACGCGCTCGGCCTGCTTCACGGTGCGCACGAAGGGCACCATGATCTCGACATTCGTCAGGCCCATGTCGTGGCGCACGCGCTTCAACGCCTCGCACTCCATCGCGAACGCATCGCTGAACTCACCGCTGATGTAGCGGCTGGCGCCACGGAAGCCCAGCATCGGGTTCTCTTCGTCGGGCTCGTAGCGCGAACCGCCGATCAGCTTGCGGTACTCATTGCTCTTGAAGTCGGACAGGCGAACGATCACCGGGCGCGGGTAGAAGGCGGCGGCGATCGTCGCCACACCCTCGGCCAGCTTGTCGACATAGAAGGCACGCGGGCTGGCATGGCCGCGGGCGACCGACTCGACCGCCTTCTTCAGGTCGGCGTCGATCGCCGGGTAGTCGAGGATGGCCTTGGGGTGGACGCCGATGTTGTTGTTGATGATGAACTCGAGCCGCGCCAGGCCGACGCCGCCACCCGGCATCTGCGCGAAATTGAAGGCCAGCTGCGGGTTGCCGACGTTCATCATGATCTTCACCGGGCAGTAGGGCAGCTCGCGCTGCTCGACCTCGCTGACCTCGGCCTCGATCAGGCCGTCGTAGACGAAGCCGGTGTCGCCCTCGGAGCAGGCGACCGTGACCAGCTGCCCGTCCTTGAGCTTGTCGGTGGCGTCATGGCAGCCGACCACGGCCGGGATGCCCAGTTCTCTGGCAATGATCGCCGCGTGGCAGGTGCGGCCGCCGCGGTTGGTGACGATGGCCGCCGCGCGCTTCATCACCGGCTCCCAGTTCGGGTCGGTCATGTCGGTGACCAGCACATCGCCGGGCTGCACGCGCTCCATCTCGGCGGTGCTGTGCACCACGCGCACCGGGCCGGTGCCGACCTTCTGGCCGATCGCCCTGCCCTCGACCAGCACCACGCTGTCCTTGCCGGCCTTCAGCTTGTAGCGGTGCTCGACCGTGGCCTGGCTCTTCACGGTCTCGGGCCGTGCCTGCAGGATGTAGAGCTTGCCGTCGACGCCGTCCTTGCCCCACTCGATGTCCATCGGCCGGCCGTAGTGCTTCTCGATGACCACCGCGTAGCGCGCCAACTCTTCGACTTCGGCATCGGTCAGCGAGTAGCGGTTGCGCAGCTCGACCGGCGTGTCCTCGGTTTTCACCAGCTTGCCGGAGGCCTTGCGCTCGTCTTCGGACGCAAAGCCCATGCGGATCAGCTTGCTGCCCAGGTTGCGGCGCACGATGGCCTGCAGGTCCTTGGCCAAGCTGGGCTTGAAGACATAGAACTCGTCGGGGTTCACCGCGCCCTGGACCACGGTCTCGCCCAGGCCGTAGGAGCTGGTGATGAAGACCACGTCCTTGAAGCCGGACTCGGTGTCGATGGTGAACATCACGCCGGCCGAACCCAGGTCGGAGCGCACCATGCGTTGGATGCCGGCCGACAGCGCCACCGCGCTGTGCACGAAGCCTTTGTGCACGCGGTAGCTGATGGCGCGGTCGTTGTACAGGCTGGCGAAAACCTCGCGCACGCGGTGCAGCACGTCGTCGATGCCGACGACGTTCAGGAAGGTCTCCTGCTGGCCGGCGAAGCTGGCGTCCGGCAAGTCCTCGGCGGTGGCCGACGAGCGCACCGCGAACGAGCCCATGCCGGCGGCGTCGAGATGGCGGAAGGCGCTGCGGATCGCGGCCTCCAGGTCGGCCGGGAACGGCTGGGCCATCACCCAGGCGCGGATTTCCGCCCCGGCTTCGGCCAGCGCGCGCACGTCATCGGTGTTCAGCGCCTCCAGGCGGGCGGTGATGCGTGCGTCCAGGCCGCCGACCTTGAGGAACTCACGGAACGCATGCGCGGTGGTCGCAAAGCCGCCGGGCACGCGGACGCCGGTCTCGTCCAGGTGGTGGATCATTTCGCCGAGGGAGGCGTTCTTGCCGCCAACCACCTCGACGTCTTCCATCCTCAGATGTTCAAACGGGACGACCAGGGCGGTCGGCTCAATGCGTGACGACATGGGGAAGTTCCAGGAGAGTAAAAAAACTGGGGCGCACACGCGACCGACCCGACGCGGATGTTCGAGTTCTTGGAGCGGGGGAAGGTGGGTTGGCGCAAGATGGCGGCGATTCTAGGGACAGGCCCGTACCATGGAAACCGACTGAAACCTCCAGGATCCGCGGCATGCCCAATCGCACCGTGTACTTTTTGTCGGATGGCACCGGCATCACCGCCGAGAACTTCGGCAACTCCATCCTCGCCCAGTTCGAAGGCAAACCCCGGCATGTGCGCCGGCCCTTCATCGACACGGCGGAAAAGGCCTACGAGGTCTGCCGCGAGATCAACGAAAGCTGCGTGCGCGAGGGCAAACGCCCAGTGGTCTTCGCGACCCTGGTGAACTCCGAGGTGCTGCGCATCGTGCGCGCCGAATGCCAGGGCCTGTTGCTGGACATGTTCGCCGCCTTCATCGCGCCGCTGGAGGAGGAATTCGGGCTGAAGAGCAGCCACCGCGTCGGCCGCTTCTCCGACGCCGCCAAGAGCCAGGAGTACAACGACCGCATCGAGGCGATCAATTTCAGCCTGGCCCATGACGACGGCCAGAGCGCACGCAACCTGGCTGCTGCCGACGTGATCCTGGTCGGGGTCAGCCGCTGCGGCAAGACGCCGACCTCGCTCTACCTGGCGATGCAGCATGGCATCAAGGCCGCCAACTACCCGCTGATCCCCGAGGACTTCGAGCGCGGCAAGCTGCCCTCGGCGATCGTCGAGCACAAGGCAAAATGCTTCGGCCTGACCATCGACCCCGACCGATTGCACCAGGTGCGCAACGAGCGCCGCCCCGGCAGCAAATACGCCGACCTGATGAACTGCCGCTACGAGGTCAACGAGGCGGAGAAGATGATGAAGCGCGACGGCATCGCCTGGCTCTCCTCCACGCACAAGTCGATCGAGGAGATCGCCACCACCATCCTCAGGGACATCAGGCCGGACCGGCTGATCTACTGAACTCGTAGAGGCAGATCGCGGCGGCGGCGGCCGCGTTCAGCGACTCCTCGCCGCCCGGCTGCGGGATGCGCAGCGTGCGCTCGCAGCGCGCGAGCAGGGCATCGGACACGCCCTGCCCTTCGTGGCCGAAGACCCAGGCCGCCGGCTGCGGTAGGGCTCGCTCGCCCAAGGCCTCCTGCGCGTAGGAACTGGTGGCGAGCAAGGGGACTTGCAGCGCGTCGAGCTGCTCGGCACTTGCGCCCTCGACCAGGCGCAGCGCGAAATGCGCGCCCATGCCGGCGCGCAGCACCTTGGCCGAACCCAGGTGCGCGGTGCCCTTCAGTGCGACGACCTGGCGGATGCCAAGCGCGGCGGCCGAGCGCAGGATGGAGCCGACGTTGCCGGCGTCTTGCAGGCGATCGAGCACGACCGAAGGCAGACCGGGCGCGATGGACTGAGCGTCCCAGGCCACGCAAGCGCCCAGGCGCACGGGGGTTTTCAGGCCGCTGATCGCGTCAAAGACCGCATCGTCAACGACCAGCACGCGCGGCGCCTGTTCGGCGAGCAGACGCAGATCGGCGCGCTCCAGCATCGTGCGCTCGCCGATCACCGCCAGCTGCAGCGCCAGGCCTCGCTTCAGCGCGGCCTGCAGCAAATGGTCACCTTCCAGCCACAGCCGGCGCTGCTCGCGGTAGGCGTCGGCCTCCTGCGCCAGCTTGCGCAAGGCCTTCAGCGTCGCGTTGCTGCTGGACGTGATGCGTTCGAACTGAGGGGCTGTCATCGTTGCTCCAGCGAAGGGCCGCTCCCGAGCTGGAGCAGCCCCCTTGGGGGGTGGCGAGGACGCGAAGCGCCGGAGCCTGGGGGTTCACCGTGCAACATTCAACCATTCGCGCAAGGGCGCAAAGCTGCGCCGGTGCTGGGGTGTCGGGCCGAGGCGGCGCAGCAGGTCGACATGCTCGGCCGTGCCATAGCCCTTGTGCGCGGCAAAGCCGTAGTCGGGGTACTGCTCGTGGAAGGCATCGCACCAGGCATCGCGGTGCACCTTCGCAAGGATGGAGGCAGCGGAGATCTCCGGCACCAAGGCGTCACCCTTCACGATGCAGCGCACCGGCACCATCAGCTGCGGCGGGCGGTTGCCGTCGACCCAGACCTGGGTCGGCTTGAGCCGCAGTGCCGCGACCGCGCGCTGCATGGCCAGCAGGGTCGCGTTGAGGATGTTCAGCCTGTCGATCTCCTCAACCGAGGCCTCGGCGACGGCCACGCAAAGCGCTTCGGCACGGATGCGCTCGGCGAGCTGCTCGCGGCGCTTCGCGCTCAGGGTCTTGGAGTCGGCCAGGCCAGCTATGCGCTGGCCCGGCTGCAGCATCACGGCCGCGGCGACCACCGGCCCGGCCAAGGGCCCGCGGCCGGCCTCGTCGACACCGGCCAGCAGGTCGGCATGCGCCGGCACGAACAGATCCGGCGTGTAGGGCTTAAGCGACGAGGAGCGGCGCGATCGCATCAAGGGCAAGCTGGGCCGTATCGGCGCACAGCGAGTGGTGGAGTTCGGTGAAGCGTTGCTGCAATCGCGTCACGCCGGCGGCATCGTCCAGCCAGCGCTGCGCGGCGGCGGCGATCGGCCCAGGCTCGCAATCGTCCTGCAGGCATTCGGGCACCGCGAAGTCGCGCAGCAGCACATTGGGCAGGCCGACCCAGGGCTGCAGCTGCAGCTTCTTCATGCGGCGGTAATTCGAATCGCTGAGCTTGTAGGCGATCACCATGGGTCGCTTGAACAAGGCGGTTTCCAGGGTCGCCGTGCCGCTGGCCACCAGGGCCAGATCGCAGGCGGCCAGCACCTCGTGCGAGCGGCCGTCGATGAGCTGGACGGCCAAGTCGCCGATCAGGCTCTCGATCTGCGCGCGCAGCCCCGGCGCGACCGGCAGCAGCAGGCGCAGATCGGGGTTCTGGCGCAGCAGCTGGCGGGCGGCGCCGACCAGGGCTGGCAGGATGAAGGCGATCTCGCTGACCCGGCTGCCTGGCAGCAGTGCGAGCACACGGCCCTGCTCGGGCAGACCCAGCGCCATACGTGCGGCAGCCCGATCCGGCTCCAGCGGGATGCGCCCGGCCAGCGGGTGCCCGACGAAGCTGGCCGGCACGCCGCCGGCGCGCAGGATCTCCGGCTCGAAGGGGAACAGGCAGAGCACATGGTCGGCGGCGGCGCGGATCTTTTGGATGCGCTCCGGCCGCCAGGCCCAGATCGACGGGCAGACGTAGTGCACGGTCTTCAGCCCGGCGCCGCGCAGGCGCTTCTCGAGGCCGAGATTGAAGTCGGGCGCATCGATACCGATGAACAGCGGCGACTTCACCTGGATCAGCCGGGTGCCCAAGCGACGGCGTATCCACAGCAACTCGGGCAGGCGCTTGAGGGCATCGGAGAAACCCATCACCGACAGGCGCTCGGCCGGCCACCAGATGTCCTGGCCCTGCGCCTGCAGGCGCGGCCCGCCGATGCCCGCAGCTTTGACACCAGGCCAGCGCTGCTGCATCGCCTCCAGCAGCAAGGCCCCGATCCAATCGCCGGAGGCCTCGCCGGCAACCAGACCGAGCGGGGCGTTCATCAGCGCACGAGACCTCGGGTCGAGGCGGCGAGAAAGCTGAGCATCTCGGCGATGTCCTCGTCACCGCCCTGCCCGGCCAGCTTGGCGATCTCGGCCTTGGCCTCTTCCAAGGTCAGGCCCTGGCGGAACAAGAGCTTGTGCATCTGGCGGACCACCGCGATGCGCTCGGCCGTGAAGCCGCGGCGCTTGAGTCCGGTCAGGTTCACCGCCCGCGTCGCCAGCGGATTGCCGTCGACGACCATGTAAGGCGCGACGTCCTGCGAGACATGGGCCTGGAAGCCGATCATCGCGTGCGCGCCGATGTGCACGAACTGATGCACGCCAGAGAGGCCGCCGATCACCGCCCAGTCGCCGACATGCACATGGCCGGCCAGGGTCGCGCTATTGGCCAGCACGCAATGGCTGCCCAGCACCACGTCATGGGCCAGGTGCACGGTTGCCATGATCCAGTTGTCGGAGCCGACGCGGGTGATGCCCTGTTCCTTGCGCGTGCCGGTGCTGAAGGTGCAGTACTGGAACACCGTGTTGCGGTCGCCGATGATGAGCTCGGTGACCTCGCCGTCATGGCTCATGTCCTGCGGCATGCAGCCGATGCTGCTGGAGCCGTGGAACAGGTTGTCGCGACCGATGCTCGTGCGACCCTGGATCACGCAATGCGGGCCGATGCGCGTGCCAGCACCGATGCGCACCTGCGGGCCGATGATCGCGAACGGACCGACGACGACGTCGTCGGCCAGCTGCGCGGCCGGATCGACGAGGGCGGTGGCGTGGATCTGCGCCATCAGGCCTCGATGCGGCGCATCGTGCACATCAGCTCGGCCTCGGCGGCCAGCTCATCGCCGACATAACCCTTGGCCGCGAACTTGTAGATGCCTGCCTTGGCCCGGGTCAGCTCCACCTCCAGGCGAAGCTGATCGCCGGGTTCCACCGGCCGCTTGAAGCGGGCCGCGTCGATGCCGGCGAAGTAGACGACAGACTTGTCGTCCAGCACCGTATCGGCCGAATGCAGGGCCAGCAGCGTGGCCACCTGCGCCATCGACTCCAGGATCATCACCCCGGGCATCACCGGACGATGCGGAAAATGGCCGACGAACTGCGGCTCGTTGATCGACACATTCTTGATCGCGACGATGCGCTGCTTGTCGACGCTCAGCACGCGATCGACCAACAGGATGGGGTAGCGATGCGGCAGGCGTTTGAGGATCTCGTGGATGTCCATCAGGGTTCTCGGTTCTTGTTCTCGAGCGCTCGAACGCGCTCGCGCAGCTTGTTCAGTTGACGCAGCGAGGCCGCGTTCTTCTCCCAGCTTGCGTTGTCGTCGATCGGAAAGAAGCCAGTGTAGGTACCTGGCTTGAGGATGGAGCGGGTGACCACCGAGCAGGCGCTGATGTGAACGCCGTCGGCCAGCTGCAGGTGGCCGAGGATCTTGGCGTCGCCACCGATCGTGCAATGCCTGCCGATGCGGGCGCTGCCGGCCACCGCCGCGCAACCGGCCATCGCCGTGTGCGCACCGATGTGCACGTTGTGCGCGATGTGGATCAGGTTGTCGAGCTTGACACCGTCTTCGATCACCGTGTCGTCGAGCGCACCGCGGTCGATGGTGGAATTGGCGCCGATCTCGACATCGTTGCCGATGCGCACGCGGCCCAGCTGCTCGATCTTCACCCAGGTACCGTTCTCGGGCGCAAAGCCAAAGCCGTCGGCACCGATGACCACGCCACCATGCACGACGCAGCGCTCGCCGAGCTCGCAGCGGGCGCCGACCTGCACCCGCGGCGCGATACGACTGCCTGCGCCAACGCGGGCGTCGGCCTCGATCACCGCATGGGCGCCGACCACCACCCCATCGCCCAGCCAGGCACCGGCCTCGACCACGGCAAAGGGGCCGATGCTGACGCCGTCACCGAGCCGCGCATCGGGCGAGACCCAGGCGGTGGCGTGCACGCCGCGCGCTGCGTCGGCACGCTGGCGCGCCAGCCACCATTGGCTCAGCTTGGCGTAGTAAAGATAGGGCTGCGGTGTGACGATCAGCGCCGCCTGCTGCGCCGCTTCCGGGGCCAGCGCCGGCGGAACGATCAACGCGCCGGCCTGGCTGGCCCGCATGGCATCGCGGTGCTTGTCGCCGGTGACAAAGCTGATGTGCGCGAGCCCCGCAGTCGCGAGGCTCGCAAGGCCCTCGATGGGCAGGTCTGAGCGACCGATCAGCTCGCCACCCAGCTGCTCGACGATCTGAGCGAGCTGGATGGGCATGCCGCTCACTTCTGGGCGTTGAGCAGGTCGATCACCTTCTTGGTGATGTCGATGCGGTTGCTGGCGTGCAGTGCGTCCTGAACGATCAGGTCGTACTTCTCCTGCTCGAAGATCTGCCGCACGACGCGGTTGGCGCGGTCGACGACCATCTGCAGTTCTTCGTTGCGGCGCGCCTGCAGGTCCTCCTGGAACTCGCGGCGCTTGCGCTGCAGGTCGCGCTCGGTGTCGACCAGCTCGCGCTGGCGACGGGTCTTCTCAGCCTCGGAAAGCAGCAAGGCATCCTTGTCCAGCTTCTCGGCGGCCGCCTGCAGGCGGGCCGCCGCATCGCGCAGCTCGCGCTCGCGTCGACCGAACTCGGTTTCCAGCTTGGTCTGCGCAGCCTTGGCGAGATTGGACTCGCGCATCACCCGCTCGCTGTTCACGAAACCGATCTTCAACTCCTGGGCCAGGACGCCCGTGACCGGCACCGCGAGCAGGGCCGAGAGCGACAGGGTGCGAAACAGGGTGCGCATGGAGCTCATCAGAAGGCAGTACCGATCTGGAATTGGAAGCGCTCGATTCTATCGCCGCGGAACTTGTTGATCGGCGTGCCCCAGCTGAGCTTCAGCGGGCCCACCGGCGAGATCCAGGACAGGCCGACGCCCGCCGAGGTTCGCATGCGGTCGATGGACACCTTCTCCAGCTGGCTGTCGGTATTCCAGACGTTGCCGGCATCGGCAAAGGCAAAGATGCGGAAGGTCTTGTCCTGGCCGCTGCCGGGCACCGGGAAGTAGAACTCGACGTTGGTGTTGACGCGCAAGTTGCCGCCGGAGCGGGTGCCAAAGTTGTCGGCGGGACCCAGGGAGCCCCCCTCGAAGGCCCGCACCGATCCCAGGCCGCCCGCGTAGAAGTTCTTGAAGACCGGGTAGGGTCGCGAGCCCAGCCCCTCACCCCAGCCCAGCTCGCCATTGATCATCAGCGTGAACTTCTTGTTCCACAGCGGGATGAAGCGCTGGTACTGGGTGTTGAGCTGGGCGTAGCGCGCGTTGCCGGCCGGACTCATGGCCAGGCTCAGGCGCTTGAACTCGCCGGCGGTCGGTGCCAACGGGTTGTTGCGGCTGTCGTTCGCCCAGCCGATGGTCAGCGGGATGGCCACCGAGCTGTTGCCGAAGGAGGCGCCGTAATTGAAGATCGCCGGCGGCACGCCCTTGAGCGTGGTGATCGAGGTGCGCTCGTAGCCGCCACCGATGAAGACGCGATCGAACTCGGCGATCGGAACGCCGAAGGTCACACTGGCGCCCTGACGAGCGAACTCGTAGACCTCGTTGAAATTGCTCAAGGACTTCGAGGTCGTGTAGTAGAGGTTCAGCGTGCGCGACACGCCGTCCTCGGTGAAGTAGGGGTTGGTGCTGCCCAGCACGATCGAGCGCCCGATCGTCGAGGTGTTCAACTCCAACTCCATCGAGTTGCCAGAACCCAGGAAGTTGTCCTGGCGGATCGAGCCGACGAAGCTGATCTTGGTCTGACTGGAATAGCCGGCACCGATGCTGATGTTGCCGGTACTCTGCTCCGTGACCGTGTAGGTCACGTCGACCTGGTCAGGCGCTCCCGGCACTTCGGTGGTGTCGACGGTCACGTCCTTGAAATAGCCCAGGCGCTCGATGCGGTCGCGACTGGCCTTGATCTTGGCGCCGTCGTACCAGGCGCCCTCGAACTGGCGCACCTCGCGGCGCACCACCTCGTCGCGGGTCTTGCTGTTGCCGGCGACCAGCACGCGGCGCACATAGGCGCGGCGCTCGGGGCTGGCGACCACCGTCAGCGTGACCTGGCCGGTCGCCCGGTCGATCTCCTGCCGCACATCGACGCGCGGGAAGGGGAAGCCGAAGGTGCCGTAGTAGTCGCTGAAGTTGCGCGTGGTGTTGGCCACGGTCTCGCCCTGGTAGGCCTCGCCGGGCTTGATCGCCACGAGCCGTCGGAACTCCTCGATGCGACCGAGGTAATTGCCTTCCAGCTTGACCGCCGCCACGGTGTAGGGCTGACCTTCGCTGACCGTGATGGTGATGCCGATGCGCTGCTTGTCCGGCGAGATCGTCACCTGCGTCGACTCGATGTTGAACTCGAGGTAGCCGCGGTTCTGGTAGTGCGAGCGCAGGGTCTCCAGGTCGGCGTTGAGCTTGGCGCGCGAGTAGCGGTCGGTCTTCGTGTACCAGGTCAGCCAGCCGCTGCTGGTCTGCTCGAGCAGACCCAGCAGGGTCGACTCGCTGAAGGCCTTGGAGCCCAGGATGCGGATGTCGGCGATGCGTGCCGGCTCGCCCTCGACGACGTTGAAGGCGACGTTGACGCGGTTGCGCTCCAGCGGCGTGATCGTCGTCGTGACTTCGGCACCGTAGAGCGACTTGGTCAGGTACTGGCGCTTGAGCTCCTGCTCGGCGCGATCGGCCAGCGCGCGGTCGAAGGGTCGGCCCTCGCCGATGCCGACGTCCTTCAGCGACTTGGTCAGCGCCTCGTTGTCGAACTCCTTCAAGCCCACGAAACTGACGTTGGCGATGATCGGCCGCTCTTCGATGACGACAACGATCGTCTCCCCGTCGATCTGGATGCGCACGTCCTTGTACAGGCCGGTGGCAAACAGCGCGCGCAGGGCGGCAGCGCCCTTCTCGACCGTGTATTGATCGCCGATGCGGAACGGCAGGCTCGCGAACACCGTACCCGGATCGGTTCGCTGCAGGCCCTCGACACGGATGTCGCGCAGCGTGAACGGGTCGACGGCCCAGGCATTCAGATGCAGCGCGCTACCGAGCAGCAAGGCCAACAACGACGGACGAAGGGACGAGTGGAGGCGCGAGCGCGAGCGTTCGGAAGCGAGCATGCGAGGGAACGTGAGAGAGGGCGAGGATCAGGTCGAGCGGATTTCACGACCCGAATGCGAAATGGCTGCTGCGTGCAGGCGAGTCGCGCCCTTGGGATCGGTCGATTTCATCTTACCCGAGGGGGTGAGGCGCTCAGCACCGGGCCAGCAGGCCCTCTGCCGTGCGCCGGGTGCGTGCATCGAGCTGCAGCAGCCCTTCAACGCTGTGCAATTCCTGCGCCTCAGGGATCACCGCCTGCAGGCAGCGATCGACGAGCTCGGCGATGCCGGTGAAGCGCAAGCGCTCCGCGAGGAAGGCGGCCACCGCGACCTCGTTGGCGGCATTGAGCACCGCGGTACTGCCCTCGGGGCCGCGCAAGGCCTGCCAGGCCAGCCCCAGGCAGGGAAAGCGGCGCAGGTCGGGCGCTTCGAACTGCAACGCGCCCGTCTTCAGCAGGTCCAGGGCCGATGCGCCGGATTCGACGCGCTCGGGGTAGGACAGCGCGTAGGCGATCGGCACGCGCATGTCGGGCGTGCCGAGCTGGGCCAGCACCGATTGGTCGCGGCAGACCACCATCGAGTGCACGATGCTCTGCGGATGGATCAAGACCTGCAGTCGCTCGGGCGGCAGGTCGAACAACCAGCGCGCCTCGATGACCTCCAGCCCCTTGTTCATCATCGTCGCCGAGTCGACGCTGATCTTGCGCCCCATCACCCAGTTCGGGTGAGCGCAGGCTTGGTCAGGCGTGATTTCGTGGAGGGAGTCCGGGTCGCGGGTGCGGAACGGCCCGCCGGAGGCGGTCAACACCAGGTGGTCGATGGTGTTCGGCCAGGCAGCGCGCTCCAGCGGCAGGCATTGGAAGATCGCCGAATGTTCGGAGTCCACCGGCAACAGCGTCGCACCGCCGCGCTGCACCGCCTCCATGAAGAAGGCGCCACCGACGACCAAGGCCTCCTTGTTGGCCAGCATCAAGCGCTTGCCGGCGCGCGCCGCCGCCAGACAGGGCGCCAGACCGGCGGCGCCGACGATGGCCGCCATCACCGCATCCACCTCGGGATGGGCCGCCAGCTGCGCCAGGGCCTCAGGCCCATGCAGGACCTCGGTGGCGGAACCGGCCTCGCGCAGCCGTCGCTGCAAGGCCTGTGCCGCCTCGGGACCGGGCAGCACGGCCCAGCGCGGACGGTGCGCCAGGCATTGATCGAACAGCACGTCGGCGCGGCTGTGCGCGCTGATCGCCACCAGCTCGAAGCGATCCGGGTGACGGGCGATCACATCCAGCGTATTGCCGCCGATGGAGCCACTGGCGCCCAGCACACAGACGCGCAAGCGTTGGGTCATAGCGAGATCCCGGTCAGCGCCAGCGCAGCCGGCAGCACGGGCAACAGGGCGTCGATGCGGTCGAGCACGCCGCCATGGCCGGGCAGCAAGCGGCTGCTGTCCTTGGCGCCGGCAGCGCGCTTGATCAGCGACTCGACGAGGTCACCGACCACGCTCAGCGCCGTCAGCAGCAACAGCGCAGCAGCCGCCAGCGGCCAGCCGAGACCGTCGATGAGCCGGCTGTAGACACTGGGGCCATCGACCCAGGCTTGGGCATCGACCCAGGACGACCAGACCCAGGCCAGCAGCAGGACACCGAGCAATCCGCTCCAGACGCCTTCCCAACTCTTGCCGGGGCTGATCGAAGGCGCCAGCTTGCGCCGCCCGAAAGCCTTGCCGCCAAAGTAGGCCGCGATGTCGGCCATCCAGACCAAGCACAGCACGGAGAGCAGCGCGTTCAGCCCCGCCTGCTTCCACGCGAGCAATGCCAGTCCTGCGGGCAGGAGCACCAGCATCCCGATGACCAGGCGCAAGCCGCGATCGCGCTGCGCCCAGGCCGGTGCGGCGCCACGCATCAGCCAGGCGCCGCCGAGCACCCAAAAGCCCAGCGTGAGCAACCAGAACAGCGTGGGCAGCACGGGCGCCGCCCAGACCAGAAAGGCCAACACGACAAACAGCTCAATCCCGAACCAGACCGCCGCAGAGCCTTGCAAACCGTTGAGCCGCGACCACTCCCAAGCCGCCAAGGCGATGGCCAGCAGCACGAAGAGCTGGAACGGCAGCTCGACGGGCGCCCAAAGCACCGGCAGCAACACGGCGAGCAAGACCAGGGCGGTGACGACGCGCTGCTTCAGCACGGCAGCGCTTCGCTGACCTTGACCCCGCCGAAACGGCGGTCACGCTGCGCGAACGCCCGGATCGCGTCGTCCAGGTCCTGCTCACCGAAATCGGGCCAGAGGCAGTCCGAGAAGACGAACTCGGTGTAGGCCGATTGCCAGAGCAGGAAATTGCTGATGCGCACCTCGCCGCCGGTGCGGATGAACAGATCGGGATCGGGGGCATGGCTCAGCGCCATGAAGCGGGACAAACTGCCTTCGTCGATCTGGTCGGCGCGCAGCCCGGCAGCGATGGCCTGCTGGCAGGCCTGGACGATGTCCCATCGGCCGCCGTAATTGAAGGCGACATTGAGCTGCAACCTGGTGTTGCCGCGGGTCATCATCTCAGCCTGCTCCCAGGCCTCGCGCAACTGATCGGAAACAGCCTCGCGATTGCCGACGACGCGCACCCGCACGCCCATCGCATTGACCTTGTCGATGTAGCGGTTCATCGCGGTGATCACCAGCCCCATCAGGCTGGAGACCTCGTCGGCAGGTCGCTTCCAGTTCTCGGACGAGAAAGCGAACACGGTGAGGTGCTCGACGCCCCGGTCGATGCAGGCCTGCATGACGCGCAGCACCGCATCGACGCCGGCCTTGTGGCCGACGAAGCGAGGCATCATGCGCTTCTTGGCCCAGCGGCCGTTGCCATCCATGACGATGGCCACGTGACGGGGCACATGGGCGTCAACCACGCTCAGACCGCCATGATCTCGGCTTCCTTCGCCGAGGCCAGCTTGTCGATCTCGCCGATCGTACGGTCGGTCAGCTTCTGGATCTCGTCGGCCGAGCGGCGCTCGTCGTCCTCGGTGATCGCCTTCTCCTTGAGCAGCTTCTTGGCGTGCTCGTTGGCGTCGCGGCGCAGGTTGCGCACCGCCACCTTGGCGTCCTCGGCGGTGTGCTTGCAGATCTTCACGAGGTCGCGGCGACGCTCCTCGGACAGCGGCGGCATCGGCACGCGGATCAGATCGCCCTGGCTGCTCGGGTTCAGCCCGAGGTCCGACTCGCGGATGGCTTTCTCGATCTTGGCGCCCATGCCCTTTTCCCAGGGCTGCACGCTGATCGTGCGGGCATCGAGCAGGCTGACGTTGGCCACCTGGCTGATCGGCACCATGGAGCCGTAGTAGTCGACATGCACCTGATCCAGGATGCCCGGGTGGGCACGGCCGGTGCGGATCTTCTGCAACTCGTTCTTGAAAGCCTCGACGGACTTGGCCATCTTGGCTTCGGCGTTCTTCTTGATGTCAGCGGTCGTCATGATGATCGTATTTATGAATCAAACGTGAACCAGCGTTCCTTCGTCCTCGCCCATCACCACGCGCTTGAGCGCGCCCGGCTTGAAGATGCTGAAGACCTTGATCGGCAGCTTCTGGTCGCGGCACAGCGCGAACGCGGTCGCATCCAGCACCTGCAGGTTCTTGGTGATCGCCTCGTCGAAGCTCAGTCGGCTGTAGCGCGTTGCCGTCGGGTCCTTCTTCGGGTCGGCGGTGTAAACGCCGTCGACCTTGGTCGCCTTCAGCATGATCTCGGCACCGATCTCGGCGCCACGCAGCGCAGCGGCGGTGTCGGTGGTGAAGAAGGGGTTGCCGGTGCCGGCCCCGAAGACCACCACCTTGCCCTCCTCCAAATACTGCAGGGCCTTCGGCCTCACATAGGGCTCGACCACCTGCTCGATACCGATCGCCGACATCACGCGCGCCGTCATGCCTTCCTGGCGCATGGTGTCGGCCAGCGCCAGCGCATTCATCACCGTGGCCAGCATGCCCATGTAGTCGGCGGTGGCGCGGTCCATGCCGACCGAGCCGCCAGCGACGCCACGGAAGATGTTGCCGCCACCAATGACCACCGCAACTTCCACGCCCAGCTGGGTGACTTCCTGAATCTCACGGACCATGCGCACGATGGTCGCGCGGTTGATGCCGTAGGCGTCGTCGCCCATCAGGGCCTCGCCAGAAAGTTTCAGCAGGATGCGTTTGTGTGCGGGCATGGGCAGCGATCTTTGCGAGGGATTTCACCAGTGTAAAGGGGCGCCTGCCGGCGCCCCTTGTTGGCAAGCCAGGGGGCACTCGGCACCCCTTGTTGCGCAGCGTCGGTCGATTTACTGACCCTTGGCAGCGGCCACCTGGGCAGCCACTTCGGCAGCGAAGTCGTCGACCTTCTTCTCGATGCCCTCGCCGACCACGTAGAGGGTGAAGCCCTTCACGGTGGTCGCCTTGTCCTTCAGCATCGCGCCAACGCTCTGCTTGCCGTCGGCGGCCTTGACGAAGACCTGGTCGAGCAGGCTGACTTCCTTCAGGTACTTCTGCACCGAGCCCTCGACCATCTTGGCGACGATCTCGGCCGGCTTGCCCGACTCGGCGGCCTTCTCGGCGGCGATCTTGCGCTCCTGCTCGATCAGCGCGGCCGGCACCTCGGCCGAGCTCAGCGCGACCGGCTTCATCGCGGCGATGTGCATCGCGACGTCCTTGGCGGCGACCTCGTCACCCTCGTAGGCGACGATCACGCCGATGCGCGTGCCGTGCAGGTAATGAGCCAGCTTGCCGGCGCCGGCGTAGCGCTGGAAGCGTCGGATCGACATGTTCTCGCCGATCTTGCCGATCAGGCCCTTGCGCACGTCCTCGACGGTCGGGCCGAAGCCCTCTTGCGACAGCGGCAGCGCAGCCAGCGCGGCGACGTCAGCCGGGTTGTGCTCGGCGATCAGGCCGGCCAGTGCGCCGGTGAAGGCCAGGAAGGCGTCGTTCTTGCTGACGAAGTCGGTCTCGCAGTTGACTTCCAGCAGCGCGCCGGTGTCGCCCTTGACGGCCGCGCTGATGACGCCCTCGGCGGTGACGCGCGAGGCGGCCTTGCCGGCCTTGTTGCCCAGCTTGACGCGCAGGATTTCCTCGGCGCGACCCAGGTCGCCCTCGGCCTCGGTCAGGGCCTTCTTGCACTCCATCATCGGGGCGTCGGTGCGGGCGCGCAGTTCGGCGACCATGCTGGCGGTGATAGCAGCCATGTTCTTACTCCGGATATCTCGTTGGCTTGGAAAAAGGGGGCCTCACGAGCCCCCTTCGAATGCGATGGCGAAGGAGGCTCAGGCGCCTTCCTTGACCTCGACGAACTCGTCGCCGGTGGCGGCCTGGACGACCTCGGCGGTGGCGTTGGACTTGCCCTCCAGCACGGCGTCAGCCATGGCGCGAGCGTAGAGCTCGATGGCCTTGGCCGAGTCGTCGTTGCCCGGGATCACGTAGTCGATGCCCTCGGGCGAGTGGTTGGTATCGACCACGGCGATGACCGGAATGCCCAGCTTCTTGGCCTCGGCGATGGCGATCTTGTGGTAGCCGACGTCGATGACGAACAGCGCGTCGGGCAGGCCCGGCATGTCCTGGATGCCGCCGATGTTCTTTTCCAGCTTGGCGATCTCGCGATCGAACATCAAGGCTTCCTTCTTGATCTTCGACTCGCCACCTGCCTCCTTGGTGGCCTGCATTTCCTTCAGCTTCTTCAGCGAACCCTTGACGGTCTTGAAGTTGGTCAGCATGCCGCCGAGCCAGCGCTGCTCGACGAAGGGCATGCCAGCGCGCTGGGCTTCCAGGGCGACGATCTCGCGAGCCTGGCGCTTGGTGCCGACGAACAGGATGTTGCCGCGCTTGCTGGCCAGCTGGCGGGTGAACTTCAGCGCTTCCTGGAAGGCCGGCAGGCTCTTTTCCAGGTTGATGATGTGAATCTTGTTGCGATGGCCGTAAATGAACGGGGCCATCTTGGGGTTCCAGAAGCGGGTCTGGTGTCCAAAGTGGACGCCGGCTTCCAGCATTTCGCGCATCGTGACGGACATGAGTCTCTCCGAAGGTTGGGTCTGAAGCCGCAGCAGAACCCGGAAGATTCCAGGCACCATTCGGGCTGCGGCCAGCGGTTGATGATTCGCTACGCGCAGCCAAGGCCACGCAAAGCCCATCGAGTATAGCGCGTTTCCCCCTATGAGCCTCCCGACCCCCTTGCTGCCGCTGCCTGCATCGGGCCTGCCCTTGCTGCACACGGCTGCCTTGCGAGCGCTGGAACGCAGCGAGCACTCCGGTGTGTTGATGGAGCGCGCCGGGCTGGCCGTGGCTCGCCTGGCCCGAGCGCTGTGGCCGCAGGCCACCAAGGTGGGTGTCGTTTGCGGTCCCGGCAACAACGGGGGCGATGGCTTCGTGGCGGCGCGATGGCTGCAAGCTCTGGGCCTGCAAGTGCAACTCGTGGCGGTGGGCTCGGCGCGACAGCCGTCTGCGGAGCGGCAGCAGGCGATGGCCGCCGCGCAGTCGGCGGGTCTGGGCCTGGTGGCGCTCGATGCACTCGACCCCACCGCCGACTTCCTCATTGACGCGCTGCTCGGCCTGGGTCTGCGCGAGGCTCCGGGGGGCGAGCTGCGCCTGGCCATCGAGACGCTGAACCAGCATCCGGCGCCGAAGCTCGGTGTTGACCTCCCCAGCGGTCTGCAGGCCGACAGCGGCCACGCGCCGGGTTCGATCGTCCGCTGCACGCACACGCTGAGCATGCTGGCCCCCACCCCCGGCCTGTTCACCGGCGCAGGCCGGCAGCACGCAGGTCGGCTCTGGTTGGACCGGCTTGACTGCGCAGTCGGTGACCGCGAAGCCGTCGCCATGGCCGGCAGCCCTCGCCAGCATTGGCGGCGCCTCTCGGCGCGCGCGCGCGGCCCGCACAGCGCCCACAAGGGCCTGACCGGGCAGGTCTGGGTGTTGCAGGGTGACAGCGCGATGGCCGGTGCCGCCCGGCTCGCCGCCCGGGCCGCGCTGGCCTCTGGCGCCGGGCGGGTCTACCTGACCGGCCATGCCGTCGAGAGCGACCCGCTCTGGCCGGAATTGATGCGCCCAGCGCTGACGCAGGCCATCCCGGCGCTGGCTGACGGCGTCGGGGTGGTGGGCTGCGGTGGCGGTCACGAGATAGCGGCCCTGCTGCCGCCCTGGCTGGAGCGCTCCGGCCAACTCGTCGTCGATGCCGACGCCCTGAACGCCATCGCCCGCTCGAATGAGCTTCAGCAACTGCTGGCGGCACGCGCCCGACGCGGCCTACGCAGTGTCATCACGCCCCACCCGCTGGAAGCCGCCAGGCTGCTGGGCACGACGACCGCGGATGTTCAGGCCGATCGCCTGCTCGCCGCCGGCGAGTTGGCCAAGCGCTTTGGCTGCACCGTCGTGCTCAAGGGATCGGGCACGGTGATCGCTGAGCCGGACCGACTGCCGCACATCAACAGCAGCGGTCACGCGGCGCTGGCGACGGCGGGCAGCGGTGACGTGCTGGCCGGCTGGCTGGGCGGCCTGTTGGCACAGGCCCCCGACGCACCGCCGCAGCAGGTCGCCGCCATGGCCTGCGCCTGGCAGGGCGATGCCGCCGACCAGCTGCCAGAAGGCGGTGGCCCGCTGCGCGCGAGCGAGCTGATCGCCGCCATGGCCGCCTTGCAGCCTTAGCGCCGCTTCCTCGCTGCAGCTTTCTTCGGCGCATCCCCCCTGGCCTGCTTGCGCGCGCTGTCGCTGCGCGCCGCTTTCACGCTCTTCGCGCGCTCGGCCTTCTGGCGCTTGAGCGTTCGCTCCTCATCCTGGACCGCACGAAGCTGCTCCCTGGCCGTCGCGGGGTCGCTCTTGGCCGCCGTCGGCTTGCTGCCGCGCACCGGCGCCGGACGCTGCGCTTCCTGTTCGCGGAACAAACGGAACTCGATGCGACGCCCATCCAGGTCGACGCGGCTGACCTGCACGTGCATCCGGGCACCCAGCCCATAGCGCACGCCGGTGCGCTCCCCACGAAGCTCCTGGCGCGCCTCGTCGAAGCGGAAGTACTCGCCACCGAGTTCGGTGATGTGCACCAATCCATCGACGAACAAGGCCTCCAACTGAACGAAGAGACCGAAGGGGGTGACCGCAGTGACATGGCCGAGGTAGTCCTCGCCAAGCCGGTCGCGCATGTAGCGGCACTTCAGCCAGGCCTCGACATCGCGCGACGCCTCGTCGGCGCGCCGTTCGTTGGCGCTGCACTGCAGGCCGGCCTGCTCCCACCAGCCGACAGCAGCCTCGCCCCTGCCCTGGCCATATTGTTTGCCGGCCAGCACCGCCTTGATGGCCCGGTGGGTGAGCAGATCGGGGTAGCGGCGGATGGGGCTGGTGAAATGGGTGTAAGCGCCGTAGGCCAGGCCGAAATGGCCGTTGTTGTGCGGCGTGTAGATCGCCTGCTGCATCGAGCGCAGCAGCAGCATGTGCACCTGCTGGTGATCAGGTCGGTCCTTGGTCGACTGCGCGAGCGCCTGCAGATCGGCGGGCTTCAGCGGGTCGGGCAACTGCACATTGACACCCAGGGCGCGCAGCGCCGCCTCCAGGGTCTGGCGCTTCTGCGGCGTCGGACCTTCGTGCACGCGGTACAGAGCCGGGTGCTCGGCCTGCAGCAGGAACTCGGCGGCACAGACGTTGGCGGCCAGCATGGCCTCCTCGATGAGGCGGTGAGCCTCGTTGCGCGTGCGCGGCACGATGCGCTCGATGCGACCGTTGTCATCGCAAACGATCTGCGTCTCCGGGGTATCGAAGTCGACTGCACCACGCCGCCCGCGTGCAGCCAGCAACGCCTTGTAGACGCCGTGCAGATGGAGCAGATCGGCCACCAGTCCGGCGCGGCGCTGCGCCTCCGGTCCCCGCGTGTTGGCCAGGATGGCCGCCACCTCGGTGTAGGTGAAGCGCGCGTGCGAGTTGATCACCGCCGGGTAGAACTGGTAGGCCTCGGTCTGCCCGTCCGCGTCGATCAGCATGTCGCAGACCATGCTCAGCCGGTCGACCTCCGGGTTCAGCGAGCACAGGCCGTTGCTGAGTTTCTCAGGCAGCATTGGAATGACGCGTCGCGGGAAATACACCGAGGTCGCGCGCTCGTACGCATCGGCATCCAGGGCCTCGCCAGGCTTCACGTAGTGGCTGACGTCAGCGATGGCCACCAGCAGCCGCCAACCCGCTTTGGCCTTCTTGCCACGGCCGATGGTGACCGGTTGGCAGTAGACCGCGTCATCGAAGTCGCGGGCATCCTCGCCGTCGATGGTCACCAGGGCGACATCTCGCAAGTCCACCCTGCCCTTCAGGTCGACAGCGCGCAGGCTGTCGGGCAACTTGGCCGCCTGCGCCAAAGTTTCGGCACTGAAGGCGTGCGGGACCTCGTACTTGCGCACCGCGATCTCGATCTCCAGACCCGGGTCGTCGATGTCGCCGAGCACTTCGCTGACCCGCCCGACCGGTTGCGCGTACAGCGCCGGCGGTTCGGTGAGTTCGACAGCGACCACCTGGCCAGGGCGGGCCTGGGCGATGCCGCCCTTGGGCACCAGGATGTCCTGGCCGAGTCGCTTGTCCTCCGGCGCCACGATCCAGCAGCCGCCCTCGAACAGCAGGCGACCGATGATGGGCCGGGCACGGCGCTCCTCGATGTCGACGATGCGGCCCTCGGGTCGACCGCGCTTGTCCATGCGCACGATGCGCACGCGCACGCGATCGCCATGCAAGGCGGCGCGCATCTCGTTGGGCGGCACGAAGACATCCGGTCCGCCCTGCGCGTTGAGCACGAAACCATGGCCGTCGCGATGACCTTGCAGCGTGCCGCTCAGCTCTTCGAGCAAACCGATGCCGGCTGAGGCCTGAGCAATATTTTTTGCGTCAGGGCTTGTGTGTTGAGTTTTTTTGATGGTACAGTCTCTTTCTTCGCTGATCGACGCAAGCCGGACAGCAGAGCCCAGGTGGCGGAATTGGTAGACGCACTAGTTTCAGGTACTAGCGGGTAACTCCGTGGAGGTTCGAGTCCTCTCCTGGGCACCAAATCGATAAAAGGCCAGCACGAAAGTGCTGGCTTTTTTCATTTGGCGCGCAGGAAGCAAGGTCCCTGCGGACCTTGCGTGAGGACGAGAAAGGCTCGGCTTGCAAGCCGAGCCGGGCCCGCGGAACGTGGGCGAGTCCTCGTGCAGTCAAAGGACTTGTCCGTCTGACTTCATTCAGTACGACAGCTTCTTCTTCAGATCATCCGGCCGCATGCCGTCGTAATCCTCGAAGGGCTGATGGATCCACGGCGAGGTCTCGAGGAACTCGACCTGGTAGTCGGGCTGGAACACCGACACCGACTTGGTCCAGATCACCGCCGAGCGCAGCTCGGTGATGGCCGGAATCGCCCGCAGCTTCTCGACCACCGCCTTCAAGGTCACGCCGGAATCGGCCAGGTCGTCGACCAGCAGCACCCGACCCGCGAGCTCACCCTTGGGCATGGTGATGGTCTGCGCGATATCGAGACGCCCCTGCACCGTGCCGGCCTCGGCGCGATAGCTGCTCGTGCTCATGATGGCCAGCGGCTTGTCGAACACGCGCGACAGCACGTCGCCGGGGCGCAGGCCTCCGCGAGCCAGACACAGGATCTGGTCGAACTGCCAACCGGACGCGTGCACCTTGAGCGCCAGGCGCTCGATCAGCAGGTGGTACTCGTCCCAGGAAACGTAGAGGTGCTTGCCGTCGTCGGTGAGCATGGTGGCCGGGTCTCCGTTAAGCCTTGTAGGGGTGCTGCAGCACGATCGTATGGTCGCGATCCGGTCCGGTGGAGACCATCGCGATCGGGACTCCCACCACTTGCTCGATGCGCTTCAAGTAGGCACGCGCATTGGCCGGCAGCGCCTCCCAGCTCGTCGTGCCGAAGGTCGTCTCGCTCCAGCCCGGGAAGCTCTCGTAGACCGGCACGCAGGCGGCAATGTCGTCCGGGTCCAGCGGCAGGATGTCGATGCGTTCGCCGCGCAGTTCGTAGCCGACGCCCATCTGCACCTCGGTCAGGCCGTCGAGCACGTCGAGCTTGGTCAGACAGAGGCCGGAGATGCCGTTGATGATCATCGAGCGCTTCAGCGCGGCGGCGTCGATCCAGCCGCAGCGGCGCGCACGTCCGGTCACCGTGCCGCGCTCCTGACCGACAGTGGAGAGGTGGTGGCCGACGGTGCCTTCCTTCTCCCATTCCAGCTCGGTAGGGAACGGACCGCTGCCGACACGCGTCGCGTAGGCCTTGGTGATGCCCAGCATGTAGTGCAGCATCTGCGGGCCGACGCCGGAACCGGCAGCGGCGTTGCCGGCCACGCAGTTCGAGCTGGTCACATAGGGGTAGGTGCCGTGGTCGATGTCGAGCAGCGTGCCCTGGGCGCCCTCGAACAAGATGTTGTCGCCGCGCGCATGGGCCTTGTGCAACAGGTAGCCGACATCGGCCAGCATCGGCGTGATGTCCTTGGCCAGGGCCATGGCCTGCTCGTAAATCGGCTCGAAGGCCAGGGCCTCCGCTTTCAGGAAGCCGGTCAGCGCGTGGTTGTGCAAGGCCAGCAGCTCCTTGAGCTTCTTGGCGAAGCGCTCCGGGTGCTTGAGGTCCTGCAGGCGCAGCGCACGGCGCGCGACCTTGTCCTCGTAGGCCGGGCCGATGCCCTTGCCGGTGGTGCCGATCTTGCCGCTGCCGCTGCTCTCGCGCAGCTGCTCGCGCGCCTTGTCCACGGCGACGTGGAAGGGCAGGATCATCGGGCAGCTCTCGCTGATCTTCAGGCGCGAGCGCACCTCGACGCCGGCGGCCTCCAGGCGCTGGATTTCCGACAGCAGGTGGGCCGGATCGACGACCACGCCGTTGCCGATGTAGCAGGCCACACCGTCGCGCATCACGCCCGAGGGGATCAGCTGCAGGGCCGTCTTCACGCCCTTGATGACCAGGGTATGGCCGGCGTTATGACCGCCCTGGAAGCGCACCACGCCTTGTGCGTGATCGGTCATCCAGTCGACCACCTTGCCCTTGCCCTCGTCGCCCCACTGGGTGCCGACCACGACCACGTTGCGGCCGCGTTGGATTGCGTCTGTCATGTTTGTCTCTCGGTTGATTCCAGCAGCGCGGCGCTTCAGAGCGCGCGCACCATCCATCCATCGCTGCCGCGCACCAGTTCGCGGTCGCAAGCGTATTCCTCGCCTTCGTCCTCGTGGCCGGGCAGCACGCAGACCACGGTCTCACCCTGCTGGCGCAGCTGGCGCACCTGTTCGCGCAGCGCGGCGTCCTCTGCCCAGGGCGCGCGCACCGCGGCGCGCAGCGGCTTGGCGGGCAGCACCTCCACGAGGGTCTTCAGGTCCATTGAGCAGCCGACCGCCGGGCGGCGGCGCCCGAACACCGCGCCGACCTCGTCGTAGCGGCCACCACGCAGCAGCGCTTGGGTCTGGCCCGGCACGTAGGCGCTGAAGCAGACCCCGGTGTAGTAGGCGTTGCCAGCCACGGCGGCCAGGTCGAAACCGATCGCCAGCTGAGGATGGCTTCGCTGCAAATGCTCATGCAGCCAGGTCAGGTCCGCGAGCGCTGCGCGCAGTTGGGGCAGGCGCTCACCCGCACGGTCGAGCGCCTCGCGCCCCCCTTCGAATTCCAGCAGCGCGATCAGCGCCGGTCCACTCGCCAGGCCCTCGACCGCACGGCCAAGGGCTTGGGCGGATCGCACGCTGAGCGCCTCGATGACCGCCTCCCGCTGCGCCGGCAGCGCGTCACCCAGCAGAAGCTGCACGCATCGCGCATCGCCCAGCTCAACCAGGGGTCGATCCAGGCCCAGGCCCTCGAGCGCGTCCAGCGCCAACTCCAGCACCTCGAGATCCGCCTCCAGGCCCGCGTGACCATAGACCTCGACGCCAAACTGCAGCGGCTCGCGAGAGCTCAAGGGACCGCTGGGCCGCGCATGCACGACCGGGCCGCAATAGCAGAGCCGGGTCACGCCGCGACGGTTGAGCAGGTGGGCATCGATGCGCGCCACTTGCGGCGTGGTGTCGGCCCGCACGCCGAGCGAACGCCCGGACAACTGATCGACCAGTTTGAAGGTGCGCAGATCCTGATCACGCCCCGACCCGCTGAGCAGCGACTCCAGGTGCTCGACCAGAGGCGGCATGACCAGCTCGAAACCGTAGCGCAATGCCAGGTCCAGCAGGTGGCGGCGAAGCTCCTCGATACGGCGGGCCTGGGCCGGGAGGACGTCAGCGAAGTGCTCGGGCAACAGCCACGCAGAGCTCATGCAAAAAAGCGCCGGGGGTTAAAAACGGCATTGTACGGGGCACCCCCCGGGCAGACCCTCAGTCGCGCACGGCCAGCAACACCAGGCCGATCAGCATGCTGATCAGGCCCATGGTGCGCAATTGGCCGTCGCTGAACTGCAGCAGCCGTGCAAAGGTCTGGCGCCAGCTACCCGGGCTGAAGAAAGGCAGCAGGCCCTCAATGACCAGCATCAAGCCGAGCGCACCGAGCAGCCAGTCCATCGCTCAGCGCTTGGCAGGTGCACTGCCGCCGCCGGAGCTGCGCATCGCCTTGAAGAAGTCGCTGCTCGGATCCAGCACCATCACGTCCTGCTTGCTGCGGAAGCTGTTGCGATAGGCATCCAGCGAGCGGTAGAACTGCGCGAACTGCGGGTCCCGACCGAAGGCATCGGCATACAGGGCCGAGGCCTTGGCATCGCCTTCACCCATCACGCGCTGCGCGTCGCGGTAGGCCTCGGCGATCAGCACCTCGCGCTGGCGGTTGGCATCGGCGCGGATCTTGTCGGCCTCGGCCGCGCCGGTGGCGCGCAACTCGTTGGCGACGCGCTGGCGCTCCGAGGCCATGCGGCGATAGACCGCGTCGGTGATGTTGGCCACGAAGTCCACGCGCTTGACGCGCACATCCATGATCTCGATACCGAACGCCTTGGCATCGTCGGTGACACGGCGCGCCACGCCGCGCATCACCGCATCGCGCTCGGTGGACAGCACGCCTTGCACGGTGCGCTTGGTGACCTCCTCGTTGAGCGCCGCCTGCACGATGGGCGCCAGCCTGGCTTCCAGGTTGGCGATGTTGGTGCCGCTATTGCGGATGAAGGCACGCGGATCGGTGATCCGCCACTTGATCAGCCAGTCGATCACCAGGCTCTTCTTTTCGGCGGTGAAGATAGGCCGCGACTCCGGGCTGTCCAGGGTCTGCACGCGACGGTCCATGAAGACCACGTTCTGGAAAGGCGGCGGCAGCTTGAACTTCAGGCCCGGCTCGGTGACCACTTCCTTGATCTCGCCAAGGGCATAGATCACCGCGAACTGGCGCTGGTCGACGATGAACAAGGTCGAGCTCAGGACGAAGAAGGCCAACAGTCCGCTGAGGACGAAAGCAAAAATGCGATTCATGATCTGTCGTTCTCGGTCTGGCGCTCAGCGCGACTCGCGCTCACGGCTGCGCTGGCCATCGCGGCCACGGGGATCCATGCTGCTGGGCAGCGTGGTGACGACGACCTCGTTGCCCTGGCCCGCCGCCGGCTGGGCGGCCGGCGCCGGGGCGCCGGCTTGCTGCAGCAGCTTGTCCATCGGCAGGTAGAGCAGGTTGGAGCCGTTGCGGCTGTCGACCATCACCTTGCTGACATTGCTCAGCACCTGGCTCATGGTGTCGATGTACAGACGGTCGCGCGTCACCTGCGGCGCCTTCTGGTACTCGGTGAGCACCGAACGGAAGCGCTGCGCATCACCCTCGGCGCGAGCAATCACGCTGGCGCGGTAGCCCTCGGCCTCCTGAGCGAGCCGCGCCGCCGTGCCCTTGGCCTTGGGAATGACATCGTTGGCATAGGCCTCACCTTCGTTCTTCGCGCGCTCGCGGTCGGCGCCCGCCTTGACCGCGTCCTCGAACGCCGCCTGCACCTGTTCGGGCGGTTGCACGCTGGCGATGTTCACGCTGGCCACCAGCACGCCGAGCTTGAGGCGATCGAGCTGGGCCTGGATGTTCTTGCCCAGGTCGTTGGCGATCACATCGCGCTGCTCGTAGAGCACCGAATCCATCGTCGAGCGGCCGACGATCTCGCGCACCGCCGACTCCGAGGCCTGCTTGACCGCCAGATCGGGATCGCGGTTCTCGAACAGAAAGTCCTTCGCATCCTTCAACCGGTACTGCACGGTGAAGCGGATGTCGACGATGTTCTCGTCCTGCGTCAGCATCGACGAGTCCCGCAAGCCGGTGTTCGGCGCCACCTCCAGGCGGCCGACCTCGACCGAGCGCAGCTGGGTCACCGGCAGGGTGGTGTGGTCCTGGAACGGATAGGGCGCACGCCACTGGAAGCCGGCATCCGCCGTCTTGCTGTACTTGCCAAAGGTGGTGATGACCGCCTGCTCACCTTCCTGGACGATGAAGAAGCCGCTGCCCAACCAGCCCAGCAGCACCACGGCACCGATCAGTCCGACGCCAGCGCCAGCGGCCTTCAGGTCCGGCGGTTCATGGCCACCTCCCACGCCGCCGCTGCGCTGCGACTGGGGGCCGCCAGGCATCAGATTGCCCAGCTTGCGCTTGAAATCTCGCCAGAGTTCGTCGAGGTCGGGAGGGCCGTCTTGCTGGGCGCGGAGGCCGAAGCGAGACAACAGGCTGGCCAGGGGACGGGGCATGGCGGGCATGGTCAAAGAGTGGATGGGGCCGGGATGGCCGAGGTCATCAACGGTTCAGGTGGGGGCGGGCTTGCGCCATCCAAGGGCTCGTCTCGGGCCAACTGGGCCAGCGCCTGGCGGAGCTCGTCCAAGCCTTCGCCAGTGCGGGCACTGACGTGGATGCGCGGCACGCGCAAGCCATTGGGGCGCTCGACGAAGTCCAGGCGCGTGCGGGGACGCAGACTGTCCGGCAAGGCGTCGAGCTTGTTGAAGACGATCAGTTGCGGCGTGTCGCCGACGCCGATCTCCTCAAGGACTTTCTCGACCTCGGCCCACTGCTCGTGCAGTTTGGGCGCGGTGGCGTCGATCACGTGCAGCAAGAGCTGCGCGTCTGCGGCCTCCTGCAAGGTCGCCTTGAAGGCATCGACCAGCTTGTGGGGCAGATCGCGGATGAAGCCCACGGTGTCCGACAGCAGGGCCTGCGGCGTGCCGTCACCGAGGTAGAGGGCACGCGTCGTCGTGTCCAGCGTGGCGAACAGCTGGTCGGCGGCGTAGCTGCCGGCCTTGGTCAACGCGTTGAACAGGCTGGACTTGCCGGCATTCGTGTAGCCGACCAGGGAAACACGAAGCTGTCCGCCGCGGGCCCGCGCCTTGCGCTGCGTGTCGCGTTGCTTGGCGACCTTGCCCAGCCGGATCTTGAGCTGCTTGATGCGCTCGTCAATCATGCGCCGGTCCAGCTCCATCTGCCGTTCGCCCGGACCACCGCGCGCACCGATACCGCCGCGCTGGCGCTCCAGGTGCGACCAGCGGCGCACCAGGCGGGTTGCCAGGTACTGCAGTTGCGCCAGCTCGACCTGCAGCTTGCCCTCGTGCGAGCGCGCACGCTGGGCGAAGATTTCCAGGATCAAACCGGTGCGGTCGGTCACCGGCACGCCCAAGTGGTTCTCGAGATTGCGCTGCTGGATGGGCGACAGGGCCTGATCGAACAGCACGGTCTCGGCCGAGTGGGCCAGCACCAGGGCCTTGATCTCGTCGGCCTTGCCGCTGCCGACGAACAAGGCCGCATCGGGCGCCTTGCGCCGCGCGATGACGCGCGCCACCGCCTCGTCGCCAGCGGTTTGGGCGAGCAGGGCCAGCTCGTCGAGGCTGTCGTCGAAATCGGGAGCGCGACCGAAGTCCACCCCGACCAGGACAGCGCGCGCCAGGTCAGCGCCGGCGGGAGACGTGGAAGGATTCAAAACGGTCGGGCCTGGCCCGGCAGGCTCAGGTCTGCGGCGCGTTGGCGTCGGCGGCGTGGAAGTTCACCGCCCGACCCGGCACCACGGTGGAGATCGCATGCTTGTAGACCATCTGCGTCACCGTGTTGCGCAGCAGCACGACGTACTGATCGAAAGACTCGATCTGACCCTGCAGCTTGATGCCGTTGACCAGGTAGATCGAGACCGGCACATGTTCCTTGCGCAGCAGGTTCAGAAAAGGATCCTGCAGCAGCTGACCTTTATTGCTCACGATATGTTCCGTGTTCGTTATGGTGGAGAGGAGCGGCGGACCTTATCACAGGCCGGGCATTCCCTCATTCTTCACGGCGATCGAAAGGGTTGTCGGCCGAGCGCATCTCGATGCGCATCGGCGTGCCGACCAGCTTGTAATGCTCGCGGATGCGGCCTTCGAGGAAGCGCTTGTAGCTGTCGCTGACATGGTCCAGCGAGTTGCCGTGGATGACCACGATGGGCGGGTTCATGCCACCCTGGTGGGCGTAACGCAGCTTGGGCCGGAAGCTGCCGACGCGCTTGGGCTGCTGGTGCTCGACCGCCTCATGAATCAGTCGGGTCAGCACCGGCGTGGTCAGCTTCCTGAACGCCGACGCATGGGCCTCGGCCAGCGCCTTCCACAGCGCCTGCAGGCCCTGGCGCTTGAGCGCCGAGATGTTGACGATGGGCGCGAACTTCAGGAAGGACAGGCGGGCCTCGATCGAACGGGCCAGCATCTCACGCTGGTAGCTGTCGACCGCATCCCATTTGTTGATCGCGATGACCACCGCGCGCCCGCTCTCCAGGATGTAGCCGGCGATGTGCGCGTCCTGGTCGCTGACGCCCTGGGTGGCGTCGAGCAGAAGCAGCACCACGTTCGCGTCGGCGATGGCCTGCAGGGTCTTGACGACGGAGAACTTCTCGATCGCCTCGAAGACCTTGCCCTTGCGGCGCAGGCCGGCGGTATCGATCAGCTCGAACTGGCGGCCGTCGCGCTCGAAGGGCACGGAGATCGCGTCGCGGGTGGTGCCCGGCATGTCGAAGGCGATCAGCCGCTCCTCGCCCAGCCAGGCGTTGATCAGCGTGCTCTTGCCGACATTGGGCCGGCCGGCGACGGCCAGGCGGATCGGCTTGTCGCCCTCGTCGACGACCTCGCCCTCCTCCTCGTCCTCTGGGAAGAAGCCATCCAGCGCCATCTCCAGCAGGCTGCGGATGCCCTGGCCATGGGCGGCCGACACCGGGATGGGCTCGCCGATGCCCAGCTCGTAGAACTCGGCGAGCAAGGGCGAGTCGCGCATGCCCTCGGCCTTGTTGACCGCCAGCAGCACCTTCTTGCCCGCGGTGCGCAGGTAGTTGGCGATGTCGTGGTCCTGGGCCGACAGGCCGCCGCGCACATCGACGACAAAGATCACCGCATCGGCCTCAGCGACGGCCTGGCGGGTCTGCTTGGCCATCTCCTTGATGATGCCGGTCTCCGCCGTCGGCTCGAAGCCGCCGGTGTCGATGACGATGAACTCGCGCTTGCCCAGACGCCCGTCGCCGTAATGGCGATCGCGGGTCAGGCCGGCGAAGTCGGCGACGATGGCGTCGCGGCTCTTCGTGAAGCGGTTGAAGAGCGTGGACTTGCCGACATTCGGCCGGCCCACCAGTGCGATGACCGGCTTCATGGCAGCTTGTCCTTATTCGGGTCGGAAGGCGTGCACGCCGCCATCCTTGGCGACCACCAGCATGGTGGTGCCGGCCAGCGCCGGCGCGGTGACGATGGGCGAGGAGCCGACCTTCAGGCGCAGCTGCGCCTTGCCGGTGTCGCGGCTGAGGAAATGCACATAGCCTTCCGCGTCGCCGAACACCACGACGGCGCCGGTGACCAGCGGCGGAGCCAGTTTGCGGTGCTGGTAGTCCTCGCTGGTCCAGATCGACTCGCCGTTGGCGGTGCGCCAGGCGCTCAGGCGGTCCGACGCGTCGAAACCGACGATGGCCGTGGCATCGCCGCCGACACCGATGGCGCCGGCGTTCGGCCGGCTCCAAATCTGGCTGCCGCGCTGCGCGTTGACGCAGCCGACCCCGACCTGGAAGGCGCGCGCGCAGATCGCGTCGCCGCTGCGTACCAGGGGCGCCACGACATCGGCCAGGCGCTCGACCTCGTTGGTGCCGCGCGGGTTGGCGACATTGGCCTCCCAGCGCAAGGTGCCGCGCAGCGGGTCGACACCGGCAAGCCGGGGGCCCTGGCCGACGACCAGGGTGTCCTTGTAGACCGTCAAGCCGCCGGCCTGCTGCAGCAGCAGGGCGTCGCCCGGACGGCGCAACTCCCAGAGCTTCTTGCCGTCGAGCACGTCAAAACCCTGCACCGCGCGGTCGACGCCGAGCACGAAGACGCGCTCGCCGGCCACCAAGGGGGCGGTCAGCACCGGCGCCTGCAGGCGCTTGCGCCAGATCTCCTTGCCGGCATCCAGCACGACCAGGTCCTGATCGCGGGTGACCACGGCGGCCCAGCGGCCGTCGCTGCCGACACCGGCGCTGAGCCTGGCGCCGACGTTGGCGCGCCAGAGCTCGGCGCCGTCCTGGGCACGCAGGGCGCGCACCAGGCCGCCGGTGTCGGCGAGCACGAACTGCTCGGCACTGGCGGCCACGGCGAGCGGAAACTCGACGCCGCCAACGCGATCGCTCCAGACCACACGACCGGCGATGGCCGCCGTCAGCGGCTGCAGCGGCGTCGGCTTGGGCGCGTCGCTGCCGAACAGCGAGCAGCCACCGAGCAGCAGCGTCAACAGGGAAACCGGGAGAAGCCTGCGCATCACTTGCCCTCGGCCTTCTTCACCAGGCTGGCCGGATCGACGCCGACGCTCATCAACTTGGCCTCGACCAGGCGGCGGTAGGGCAGCTGCTCGTCCATGGCCTGGTAGGCGCTGCTGTAGAACTCGCGCGCCTTGGCGCTGTTCTTCTGCAGCATGGCGAGATCACCGCGGCGGTCGGCGACCAAGGCGGCGAAGGCCGGCGACTTGACGGCGGTCAGCGCGCTTTCCGCCTCGGCGAAGCGCTTGCCTTCCAGGTGCAGGCTGGCCAGGCGGAGCTGGGCCAGGTCGCGCAAATCAGCCGGCGTCCCCTGCCCTGCCACCCATTGCAGCAAGGGCATGGCCTTGTCGTCGCTCAGTTGCTCGGCCACCAGCAGGCTGGCCTGGCTGCTGTAGGTGCTCTTGGCGAAACGGCTTTGCATCTCGCCGACCAGGCGCGCCGCCTTGTCAGCATCCTTGGCCTCGATGGCCTGCTCGATGTTTTCGTAGAGCACGCTGGCTTTCAAGCCCTGGTCACGCAGGTACCAGTTCCAGGCATTCCAGCCGGCAAAGGCGAGCAGCACGAGGGTCACCGCGCCGCTGATCAGCGTGCCCCATTTCGCCCAGAAGGCCTTGAGGTTGTCCAGCTGTTCTTGTTCTTGGAGATCGAGGGTGGCCATGCGGCTGCCTAAGGAAGAAAGAGGGAAACGGGGGCGAGCGGGCGCGGATTATCCGCGCTCACCGAGCAGGGCCGCGATGCGTGCCGTGTCGCCCAGCGGCAGGCTGAGCTGACTACCGTCGCGCAGATTCTTCAGCCCGAGTTCGCCACGGGCGAGCTCGTCGACGCCGAAGATCAGCGCCCAGGCGGCACCGCTGGCGTCGGCCTTCTTGAACTGCGACTTCATGCTGGACTGTCCGGGGTGCAGCACCACGCTCAAGCCGGCGGCGCGCAGGGCCTCGAGCGCGACCATCACCTGCGGCAAGCCATCGGCCGAGGGGACGATGGCATAGGCCTGCGGCACCGGCGCGGCCGGCAAGGCACCGACTTCTTCGAGCAGCAACAGCATACGCTCCATGCCCATGCCGAAGCCAACGGCCGGCGTCGGCTTGCCACCCAGCTGCTCGATCAGGCCGTCGTAACGCCCGCCACCACAGACCGTGCCCTGGGCGCCGAGCTTGTCGGTGATCCACTCGAACACGGTGAGGTTGTAGTAATCGAGGCCGCGCACCAGGCGTGGGTTGATGGTGTAGGCGACGCCGGCGGCGTCGAGGATGGCACGCACGCCGTTGAAATGCGCGAGCGAGGCGTCGCCGAGGAAATCGAGCAGGCGGGGCGCGCTGTTGGCCATGTCCTGCAATGCCGGGTTCTTGGTGTCGAGAACGCGCAGCGGGTTGCTGTGCATGCGGCGACGGCCGTCCTCGTCGAGCAGGTCGACATGCCCTTCGAGATGGGCGATCAAGGCCTCGCGGTGGGCGCGACGCTCGGCCGGCGAGCCCAGGCAGTTGAGCTCCAGGCGAACATGCTCGCCCTCGATCAAACCGAGCTCGCGCAGCAGCCGGCTGCCCATCAGGATGACTTCGGCGTCGACATCGGGGCCCTCAAAGCCCAGGGCCTCGACACCCATCTGGTGGAATTGCCGGTAACGCCCCTTCTGCGGCTTCTCGCGCCGGAACATCGGACCGAAGTAGTACAGGCGGCGCCCGGCGTCGCGCAGGAAGCTGTGCTCGATCATGGCGCGCACCACGCCAGCGGTCATCTCCGGGCGCAGCGCCAGGTGCTCGGCCTGGCCATGCTTGTCGGCACGGTCCTCGAAGGCATACATCTCCTTCTCGACGATGTCGGTGACTTCGCCGATGCCGCGGACGAACAGCGCGGTCGGTTCGACGATGGGCGTGCGCACGTTCTGGTAGCCGTAGCGCTGCAACACCGAGCGCATCCGCGCTTCCAGCCACTCCCAGGCGCCGGAGGCCGGCGGCAGGATGTCGTTCATGCCCTTGACGGCCTGCAAGGGCTGCATCTTCTTCTCAGTCATGGATTCAGGCAGCAGCGCCGTAACGCTTCTCGATGTAGTCCTCGACGAGGACCTGGAACTCGCGCGCAATGCCCTCACCGCGCAGGGTCAGGCGCTTCTCACCGTCGATGAAGACGGGCGCCGCCGGCGCCTCGCCGGTGCCTGGCAGGCTGATGCCGATGTCGGCATGCTTGCTCTCGCCGGGGCCGTTGACGATGCAGCCCATCACCGCGACCTTCATGGTCTCGACACCCGGGTACTTCGCCCGCCAGACCGGCATCTGCGCACGCAGGAAGTCGTCGATCTGCTTGGCCAGCTCCTGGAAGGTGGTGCTGGTGGTGCGGCCGCAGCCGGGGCAGGCGGTCACCGAGGGGTTGAAGGCGCGGAAGCCCAAGCTTTGCAGGATTTCCGACGCGACTACCACCTCCTGGGTGCGTGCCTCGCCGGGTTGCGGCGTCAGGCTCACCCGGATCGTGTCGCCGATGCCCTCCTGCAGCAGCAGCGACAGCGCGGCGGTGCTCGCCACCGTGCCCTTGGTGCCCATGCCCGCCTCGGTCAGGCCGAGATGCAAGGGGTGGCGGGTGCGGCGGTTGAGCTCGCGGTAGACGGTGACCAGGTCCTGCACGCCGCTGACCTTGCAGCTGATGATGACCTGTTCGGGCGCCATGCCCAGCTCCACCGCGTAAGCGGCCGAGCCCAGGGCGGAGTCGATCAGCGCCTGGTACATCACCGATTTGGCGTCCCAGGGCTCGCTGCGTCGGCCGTTCTCGTCCATCAGCTCGGCGAGCAGCTCCTGGTCCAGGCTGCCCCAGTTGACGCCGATGCGCACCGGCACGTCGTACTTGAGCGCCGCCTCGATCATCTGCGCGAACTGCCTGTCCTTCTTGTCGCCCTTGCCGACATTGCCCGGGTTGATGCGGTACTTGGACAGCGCTTTCGCGCAATCCGGGAACTCGCTGAGCAGGCGGTGACCGTTGTAGTGGAAGTCGCCGACCAGGGGCACATCGATGCCCATGCGGTCGAGCTGCTCGCGGATATGCGGCACGGCCTGAGCCGCCTCGGGCGTGTTGACAGTGATGCGCACCAGCTCCGAACCGGCGATCGCCAGTTCCTTGACCTGGATCGCCGTCTCGATGACATCCACGGTGTCGGTGTTCGTCATCGACTGGATGCGCACCGGTGCGTCGCCGCCAATCGTCACCAGGCGCTCGCCCCAGCGCACGCGGGCCTGCAGGCTGCGCCGCGCCGCTGGCGAGAAAGGGAGGATGGGATCGGTGTTGCTCATCGGTCGGCGTTGTTCACTTCAGTTCCAAGCGGGCGACACGGCGCTGCTCATAGCCCTCCAGGGCCTGCGCCTGGCCACGCCAGCTCAGCTCCAGGGCGGGCGCATTGCCCAGCACCAGGCGCAGCGGCGCTCCCGAGGCCGGCAGGCTCAGGCTCTCGCCTTGCTGCAACAGCCGCGAGGCCAGGTTGTTGCCGGCCGCGTCCACGACGCTGACCCAGCTGGCACCTTGCGTGGCGCGCAACTCCAGGCCTTGGCCGCTCGAGGCGTGTGCGCCAGCCATCGGGCCAGGCCCATGGACGGCTTGAGCGGGCAAGGCAGGCTGCGCGCTCGGGTTGGCCGCGCTGGCGGGCGCCGCAACGGCCGGCACCTGCGGGCTGTCCGCGCCCGAGGCGGCAGCATCGGGCAGCGGCTCGGCCGGCAACTCGATGGCGGTCGACTGCGGCGCCGGCAACTCATCGGACCCCGGCGGCCAGAACGCAAAGGCAAGCGCCGCCAGCAACAACAGCAGGGCAATCGGCAGGCCGGTGCGCAAGCCGGCGCCCCGGAAACCCTTGTGCTCGCGCACCGGCTCGTTCAGGCCGACATTGACACGCTCCAGGCCTGCGCCCGCACCGCGCGGCATGCCAGCCAGCACGGCCGCAGCATCCACACCCAAGACCCGACAAACCGAGGTGGCCAGTGCACGCGCGTGGGTGGGATCGGGCAACTCGTCCCAGCGCTCGGCCTCCAAGGCCTCCAGGCGCGCCGGACTGACCTTGAGTTGGGCAGCCAGGGCGGCAATGTGCAGCCCCTGTCGACGGCGCGCCGCCTCCAGCAGCGCCCCGGGGCCCTGCGACTTCTCGGCCGCTGCGCTCATCGCTCGAACCGGCCGGCGCCGTAGGACTGCGCCTCGTTGGACTGCGGGAACTCACGCACCAGGCGCTGCCCCCATTCGGTGACGCCGGCGCGATTGCCCAGCTTCTGTTCGATGCGCGTGGCCAACCACAGCGACTGCGCGTTGACCTGGCTGGGTTCCGCGTTGACGCGGGCCGCGTAGAAGCGCGCGCGCTCGGCCTGGCCCAGTTGCAGCAGGCTTTCGGCGAGGTGATAGGCCGTCGCCGGATTGGCCGGATCGAGCTCGAACGCGCGAGCCAGGCTGCGCTCGGCCTCGAACCAGCGCTGGTGGCGCATGTCACAGGCGCCGCGCGCGAGCCAGCTGCGCGCCACCCCACGGTAATTGGGTTGGGCAATGGCCTCGTCGAAGGCCTGATGGGCCGCCTCCAGCCGGCCCTGCTGACACCAGAACCAGGCCTGGTTGTGCAGGGTGTCGGGGTCTCGCGGGTAGATCGCAAGAATGCGTCGGAAGGCCTCGTCGGCGGCCGCGTTGTCGCCCATCGCCGCCAGCACCAAGGCGCGCAGGTTCAGCGCCTCGCGCGAATTCGGCTGCAGCGCCAGTGCCTGTTTGAGCTCGTCCAGCGCGACATTGAACTGGCCGCGCGCGAAGTAGCCGGCTGCCAGTTCGATGCGCGTGGCCGCGCGGCGTTCCGACTGGCTGGCATCGGAGTCGGTGCGCGGCTCGGTGTCACGCACGGTTTGCGTCGCGCAGGCGCTCAGCAGCAGGGCAACAAGGCTTGTCAGCAGCAGGGCGATCAGGCGCAGCATGAAGCGTCGGGTCTCAGGCAGTGGACGTGGGGGTGCGGCGGTGGATCTGCACCGGCGCGCGCGTCATGCGTTCGGCGGCACGGGTCCGATCCTGCACCTCGCCGGCCAGCTGGCCGCAGGCCGCGTCAATGTCGTCCCCGCGCGTCTTGCGCACGGTCGTCACGATACCGGCTTTCAGAAGCACATCGGCAAAGGCCTGCACCCGCTCGCGCGACGACTTCTTCAACCCGCTCTGCGGGAAGGGGTTGAAGGGGATCAGGTTCAGCTTGCAGGGAATCTTGTTCTTCAACAGCCGAACCAGCTCTTGCGCCTGATCCGGGCTGTCGTTGACGCCGTCGAGCATGCAGTACTCGAAGGTGATGAAGTCACGCGGCGCCTTGGCCAGGTAGCCGTTGCAGGCGGCCAGCAGTTCGGCGATCGGGTATTTCCTGTTCAACGGCACCAGCTGATCGCGCAGCGGATCGGTCGGCGCATGCAGGCTGACGGCGAGTGCCACCGGGCAGTCGTCACGCAGGCGCTCGATCATCGGCACCACGCCGCTGGTCGACACGGTCACGCGGCGGCGCGACAAGCCGTAGGCATGGTCGTCCAGGAAGGTCTTGAGGGCCGGCACCAGGGCCGCGTAGTTCTGCAGCGGCTCGCCCATGCCCATCATGACGATGTTGGAGATGACCCGCTCGTTCGAGCCGCGCTCCTGGCGCAACTGGTGCTCGGCGAACCAGAGCTGGGCGACGATCTCCCAGGTCGCCAGGTTGCGGCTGAAGCCCTGGTGGCCGGTCGAGCAGAAGCGGCAGCCGACCGCGCAGCCGGCCTGGCTGGAGATGCACAGCGTCGCGCGGTCGTCCTCGGGGATGAAGACGGCCTCGACCGCATCGCCGTTGCCCACGTCGAACAGCCACTTGATGGTGCCGTCCGACGATCGTTGTTCGGTAAGGACCTTGAGCCCTTCGACCACGGCCGTCCCGGCGAGCTTCTCGCGCAGGCTCTTGGCCAGGTCGGACATCAGCGCGAAATCGGCGACCCCGCGCTGATGGATCCAGCGGTAGAGCTGGGTGGCGCGGAAGCGCTTCTCACCCAGCTGCTCGCAAAAAGCCACCAGGCCGTCGAGGTCCAGCCCCAGCAGGTTGGTGGCTTGCTCGCTCATCAGCGGCTGTAGACGTTCATGCCGGGGAAGAAGAACGCCACTTCAACGGCGGCGGTCTCCGGGGCGTCCGAGCCGTGCACGGCATTGGCGTCGATGCTGTCGGCGAAGTCGGCGCGGATGGTGCCCTTGTCGGCCTTCTTCGGGTCGGTGGCGCCCATCAGTTCACGGTTCTTGGCGATGGCGTTCTCGCCTTCCAGCACCTGGATCATCACCGGACCGGAGATCATGAAGTTCACCAGGTCGTTGAAGAACGGACGGGCCTTGTGCACCGCGTAGAACTGCTCGGCCTCGGCACGCGACAGGTGCACCAGCTTGGCGGCGGCGATCTTCAGGCCGGCGCCTTCGAAGCGCGAGTAGATCTGGCCGATGACGTTCTTCGCGACGGCATCGGGCTTGATGATGGACAGGGTACGTTCGATCGCCATTGGAGTTCTCCGGTTGCATGCCCCGCTCGGGGGCGTTAAGACAAAGCCTGTGATTCTAGTTGGGACCTAGGGAAAGCCCCAGGCCAGGGATTCAGCGCCGGCGCTTGCCGCCACCGCCGCGGTTGCCACCACCGCCACCGCCGCCGCCACCACGGCGGCCATGGAAGCTGTCGGCACCGATGTAGCCGATCGAGGTCTGCATCGGATCCGGCTCCTTGGGGCCGCCCTTGGGGCCGGCGGGACGCGGGTCGTCGCGGTGCACATGGTGGCCGAAGCCCTGGGCCAGGCCGCGGCCCTTGTTCTTCGCGAAGCGCCGGTCGAAGGTCTGCTCCAGCGGGTTGATGTGCGCCGGGAGCACGAAATCGTCCTCGTCGTCATCGCCGCGCGGGCGGCTGCGCTCCTCGGCCTGGGCGCGCGGCGGGCGTTGCTGCTGTTGCAGGGGCTGCTCGTTGCGCGGCCCTTTGCCGCGCGGACCGCGGTCGCCACGCTCGGGGCGCTCACCGCGCTCCGGACGCTCGGTCCGTTCGCCACGCTCGCCACGTTCACCGCGTTGGCCTTGTTGCTGCTGCGGCGGCTGCGCCAGGCGGCGGATCTGCTTGACGTCCCAGCCGGCCAGCTCGACCCAGACGCCGCGCTTCAGCCCGACCGGCAGCACGATGTTGCCGTAGCGCACGCGGATCAGGCGGCTGACCGTCAGGCCCACGGTGTCGAAGAGCTTGCGCACTTCGCGATTGCGGCCCTCGGTGATGACCACCCGGTACCAGCGGTTCACGCCCTCGCCGCCCACCGACTCGATGCTCTTGAACGAGGCCGTCTGGCCGTCGATCTCGACGCCTTCGAGCAGCTTGGACTTTTGCTCGTCTTCCAGCGTGCCCAGGGTGCGCACCGCGTACTCGCGCTCGACACCGAAGCGCGGGTGCATCAGCTGGTTGGCCAGGTCGCCGTTGTTGGTGAACAGCAGCAGGCCCTCGGTGTTGATGTCCAGGCGACCGATCGACAACCACTTGCCCATCGGCAGCTTGGGCAGGTTGCGGAACACCGTCGGCCGACCCTCCGGATCGTTGAAGGTGACGATTTCGCCGACCGGCTTGTGGTAGGCCAGCACCCGCGGCAGCCCCGGGTGGATGCGGATCTTGACCGGCTTGCCGTTGACGCTGACGCGGTCGCCGAAGCTGATGCGCTGACCGACGTGAGCGGTCTCGCCATTGACCTCGACCTTGCCCTCGGCAATCCAAGCCTCGATGTCGCGGCGCGAACCCACGCCGGCCTGCGCCAGCACCTTCTGCAGCTTGGGGCTGTCGACATCGGGGGCGAGCACGCGCTTGGCGACTTCGCGCTGCACCTCGGCCTCGTCCACGGTGGCCGCTTCCTCACCCTCGTCGAACAGCGCCTGCAGGCGCTGCTGCACGGCGGCAGTGGCCGCCTCGTCCTGCAGCACCAGGCTCGGTTCACGTGGCGCAGCAGCGCCGTCGCCCTGCTCGGCGCCGTCCCCGGCCGCATCCCGCGCCGCTTGCACCGGCGCCTGAGCGGACTCGACCGGCGGCAATGCCGGCTGCGCCACGGTGGCCTCGACTTCTGGGGGCTGCTCGGACGGCAGCTCGACGGTGGCAGGCGGTTCGCCGACCGCCAGCTTGGGCTTGACGCTTCGACGGCGCTTGGGCGGCACCGCCTCGGCGGCCGGCTCGGCGACCGGTTCGACGGCCGCCGGTTCGACGGCAGCCGCAGCGTCGCTGGGCGCGGCGTCGACCGGCTTGCGGCGCGGCCGGCGGACCGGCTTGGGCGCAGCGGCTTCGGGGGCCGCCTCGGCGTTCGGAAGGGTGTCGTCGTCGATGCTCATGGCTTGCTTGCCTCTTCGGGCAGGAGGGTCGCGGACTCGGCAGAGTCCGGCTCGGTGGCCGAAGCACTTGCTTCGACCGATTCGGTGCTGGGCGCCACGGCGTCGGCCATGACGTCCTCGGCTGGACTTGCCGCAGCCGGCGCCGGCTCGTCAGCGAAATCCAGCAGACTGGCCTGCAGCGGCGCCTCGGCGGGCTGCAAGGGCGACAGACCAAGATCGTCCAGCGGCGGCAGATCGGCAAGGCTTCTCAGGCCCAGATCGTCCAGAAAGGCCTTCGTCGTCGCGTAGAGCTGTGGGCGCCCCGGCGCGTCGCGGTGGCCAATGGTCTCGATCCAGCCCCGTTCGTCCAGCTGCTTGATGATGTCGGAACTGACGACGACGCCGCGGATGTCCTCGATATCGCCCCGCGTCACCGGCTGCCGGTAAGCGATCACCGCCAGGGTCTCCATCGCCGCGCGGCTGTAACGGCGCGGCTTCTCCGGGTGCAGCTGTTCCAGGGCCTCGCGCACCGCGCCGTGGGTCTGAAAGCGCCAGCCCAGCGCACTCTCGACCAGACGCAGGCTGCCGCGTGCCTGCCATTCGGCTTGCAACTCGGCGAGCAAGGCCGCCAGGCCCTCGCGATGGGCATCGGCACCCAGCAGGGCAAGCATGTCTTTGACGGTCAACGGCTGCTGCGCGCACAGCAGCGCAGCCTCCAGGATGGCCTTGGCCTCGGCGTTCATCGTGCCAGGTGGTCCTGCACTACGTAGAAATTGGAGGGCGCCTCGTGGGGCAGGACCCGCAGCGGCGGGTGCTGGGCACCTGTCGGGGTGCGCCCGGTATCTGTCGACCAGGCCGGTCGGCTCGCAAGGCGACCGCCGGCGTCGGCCCGCGTCAAGCGGGCGGAAAACCGCGGCATTCTAGGGCATGCCCTCGGCCAGACCGAGCGCCAAGACCGCTTGGTGGAAGTCCGGAGGCGCCGCGGCCTGCCATTGACGCGGCTCGCCGTCGGCCGGGTGAAGCAGGCTCAGGCGCATCGCATGCAGGGCTTGGCGGACCATGCCGGCGGCCGGTTTGCCGCCGTAGAGCGCATCGGCAAGCAGGGGGTGGCCGGCCTGCGCGCAGTGCACGCGAATCTGATGGGTACGGCCGGTGTGCAGCCGGCACAGCAACAGGCTGTGGCGATCGCCGACGGCCAAGGGACTGATGTCGGTGCGCGCCGGCTTGCCGCCCTTGGTCTCCGGAACCACCGCCATGCGCGTGCGCTGCCGGGGGTCACGACCGATCGGTGCGTCGATCTGCCGGTCCGCGCTCCAGCGCCCCTGGCAAATGGCCAGGTACTCGCGCTTGACCGTGCGCGCTGCGAGCTGCTCGATCAGCGAGTGGCAGGCCGTCGCGGTCTTGCCGACCACCATCAGCCCCGAGGTGTCCTTGTCCAGCCGGTGCACGATGCCGGCGCGCGGCAACTGCGCGGCGAGTCGGTGGTGGGCGAGCAAGCCGTTCATCAAGGTGCCGCGCCAGTTGCCGGCGGCCGGGTGCACGACCAGGCCGGCCGGCTTGTTGATGACCATCAGGCTGTCGTCCTCGTCAACGATGGGCAGCGCCATCGGCTCGGGCACGAAGGCCAGCAGGCTGTCCGGCGGACGCAGTTGCAGCTGCAGCACTTGCCCCAGGCGCAGCTTGCGCGAGGCCTGGGTGCAAACCTGCCCATCAAGGCGCAGACCGCCCTCCTCGACCAGTTGCTGCAGGTGCGAGCGCGAACTCTCCGGCTGCCAAAGAGCCAGCGCACGGTCCAGGCGCAAGCCTTGCCAGGCCGGCGGCACACGGACCTCCAGGCTCTCGGCCTCGGCCGACTGCGGGAAAACCGGTAGGCCGAGCTCCTCGTCCTCGTCGCTCGGGGCCACGGGCTCGGGGTGGGGGCTTCCTATAATTTGCGCCTCTCTTGGCCGTACCAGCCGCTTTCAGCAGCGGCCTTCTTGATGTTCGATCGACTCGCTTGGGCGCCCTTGTCGCGCGCCGCCTTGGTCCCTGTGCTGCTGGCCGCTGCCTTGCTCGCGGGTTGCGCCGGCACCGGAAAGGACGACCCGCACTCGCAGGCCGGTCTCGACAAATTGTATGCAGAGGCCAAGGACGATCTGGCCGTCGGCTCCTTCGAGCCGGCGATCAAGAAGCTCGAAAGCCTGGAGAGCCGCGCCGCCGGCAGCCTGCTCGGCCAGCAGGTGATGCTGGACATGGCCTGGGCCCAGATGCGTAGCGGCGAAAAGGCCGCGGCCATCACCACGCTGGACCGCTTCCTGAAGCTGCACCCCAGCTCGGCCGGCGTCGAGTACGCGATGTACCTCAAGGGCCTGGTCAACTTCAACGAGGACCTCGGCCTGTTCGGCCGCATCGCCGGCCAGGACATTTCCGAGCGCGATCAGCAGGCATCGAAGGACGCGCTGCTGGCCTTCCGGGAACTGGTCGAGCGCTTCCCGAGCTCGCGCTATGCCGAGGATGCTCGGGTGCGCATCGACTTCATCACCAACACCCTGGCACGCCATGAGGTCCATGTCGCTCGCTACTACCTGAACCGCGGCGCCTTCGTGGCGGCGGTCAACCGCGCCCAGGTGGCGATCACCGACTACCCCTACGCGCCGGCGACCGAGGACGCGCTGGTCATCATGGCCAGTGCTTACGAACGCCTTGGCCTCGCCGACCTGGCCGCCGACACCCGCCGCGTGCTGCAGAAGAACTTCCCCGCCAACGCCGCGCTGGCACCGGCTCCTGCCAAACCGTGGTGGAAGCTCTGGTAAGCAGCCCACCATGAACAGCACGCCGCCCTTCAGCGCCCGTTTTGCCATGCCGACCCGCAAGGGTCCGAGCCAGCGCCTGCTGGCCGCCACCGGCATCCACAAGGGCGACCGGCAGTACCAGCAGGACCAGGTGGCGGTGTTTGCCCACCCGCATCACGCGCGCTGCCTGCTCGGTGTGGTTGCCGACGGCATGGGCGGCAAGAGCGGTGGGCGCAAGGCCGCCGACCAGGTCTTGCTGACCGCCCAACAGCTGTTCGAGCGCTTCGCGCCGGAAACCGAGGAGCCGCAGACCCTGCTGCGCCAACTCTGTTCGGAGGCGCATCTGATGATCAAGCTGACGGCGCTCTCCGCCGAGGAAGAGCCGCACAGCACGCTGGCCGCCTTCCTGGTCATGCCCGATCTGCGCTGCTACTGGCTGCACACCGGCGACAGCCGCATCTACTGGGTGCGCAACGGCGAGTTCAAGCAGCGCACCTTCGACCAAAGCTATGTGCAGCGCTTGGTCGACGAGGGCCAGATCAGCGAGGCCGACGCGCAGACCCACCCGCAGTCCAATCTGCTCACCGCCTGCCTGGGCACGCAGCAGGACCCGACGCCGGTGCTCACCGAGATCGGCAAGCTGGAGGTCGGCGACGCGCTGATGGTCTGCAGCGACGGGCTCTGGCACTACTTCAACAACCGCGAGCTGGCCACCGTGCTGTCCAGCCTGGCGCCACGCGAGGCCGCCGAGCTGCTCATCAACAAGGCCAGGCAACGCGCCAACGGCGGCGGCGACAACCTGTCGCTGGCCGTCGTCCGCCTGGTCGAGGCGGATTGAGCCGCGCTCAGACGGCGCCGATGATCCAGCCCTCGACGGCATCCATGTCGGCCGGCTGAGCCCAGCCCGGCTGCTGCCTCGCCCAGGCCGCCTGCAGCAGGCAGAGCCAGGCATCCAGCGGATCGCCGCTGGCATCGTCGAGCATCAGCGAACGCAGGTCGTCGGCCAGCGCGCAGCGCAGGCCCAGCCCGGCCGCATCCTGGCAAAGACCGTCGACCAGTTCGACGCGGGCACGGCGGCGCTCGGCATCCGCCTGGTTCTTGTACGAGCGCCGCCCCAGCAGGCGCTGCGCCAACCAGCCCGGGTAGGCCTCCAGCGCCAACCGCTGCGGGTCACCGGGCGCCTGACCCGGCAGGCCGACACCGGCCTCCACCAGCCGCGGCAGGCCCTCGTACAGCATCAAGGCCACCGGCACGTAGCGGGTCTGCAAGGGGCTGGTCGAGCGCGCACCGCCGGGCAGACGGGTGTCGCAGCGCCGGTGCGGCAGGGTGCTGCCGGGCGGCCGCGTGGCCCGCCAGGCATCGATGCCGCGCTTGAAGTCGGCGCGGTCGGCGAAGCGGCTGCGCAGGCCCTGGGCCAGCGCCCGCGCATCGGGTCCCCAGCCCATCGCATCGGCGAAGACCCGCGGCAGGCCCAGCGGCATGTCGATGCCCGCCACCCAGGGACCGGGCTCACGCAGCCATTGCTCGAACGCCGTCAGGCTGTGCAGCGGGCGCAGGCCCTGCAGGCAAAGCCTGCCGTCCCGCCAGCCGCCCCAAGCCTGCCAGATCGGCTTGCGCCGCGACGGCGCGCTGCTGAAATCGACGCCCCAGAAGACCAGCGAATCAAGTGGCTCGGCGGCCGGTTTAGAGTCCATCGTCGCCATTGTCAGAGCAGCCGATGAGCCTGGAAGCCGCCGCCCCCGCCGAGACGCCCTGTGTCGAACGCCGCTTCGAAACCCGTTTGCTCGGTCAGACCCTGGCCTATCGCAGCCGCGTCGGCTACCTGCCGCTGCACGAGCACCCGGTGAAGGACGGCGAGCAGCAGGCCGCCGTGCTGCGCGGCCAGCTGTTCTACATGGCCTACGAGCTCGAACTGCCGCCGGGCAGCCCGCCGCGGCCGCTGTGCTTCGTGTTCAACGGCGGGCCGGGCTCCAGCTCGGTCTGGCTGCACCTCGGACTGCTGGGCCCGCAGCGCGTGGACAGCGACGAGTTCGGCCGCACCGGCGCGCCGCCCTATGCCCTGGTCGACAACGACGACAGCCTGCTCAGCCATGCCGACCTGGTCTTCATCGACCCCATCGGCACCGGCCTGTCGCGCATGCAGCCGGGACAGAAGGCCGACGAGTTCCACGGCTTCAACCGCGACCTGGAATCGCTGGCCGCCTTCATGCACCGCTACCTGACGCGGCATGGCCGCTGGGGCAGCGCCAAGTACCTGATCGGCGAGAGCTATGGCAGCACGCGGGCCGCGGCGCTGGCCGAGCAGCTGCAGGCCAGGCACGACCTGCACCTCAACGGCGTGGTGCTGATCTCCACCGCGCTGGACTTCCAGCTGTTCCGCTTCGACCACGCCAACGACCTGCCCTGCGCGCTCTTCCTGCCCGGCTACGCGGCGACCGCCTGGTACCACGGCCGGCTCGCCCCCGCGCTGCAGCGCAAGACCCTGGGCGCGCTGCTCGCCGAGGTCGAGACCTTCGCGCTCGGCCCCTACGCGAGCGCGCTGCTGCAGGGCGATCGGCTCACCGAAGTGGAGCGCAAACGGATGGCACGGCGGGTCGCCGGCTACTGCGGGCTGAGCGCCGATGTCGTCGAGCGCTGTGCCTTGCGCGTCAGCGACCAGCGCTTCTTCAAGGAGCTGCTGCGCGAGCAAGGGCTGACCGTCGGCCGGCTGGACAGCCGCTACACCGGTCGCGACCGCGACGACGCCGGCGAGGCCCCCGAGGACGACCCCAGCTACCAGCAGATCGTCGGCGCCTTCCGCGTCGGCATCGAGCGCCTGCTGCACGAGCGCCTGGGCTGGCAGGACGAGGCGCCCGGCCCCTACCAGGTGCTGGCGCCGCTCTACAAGAGCTGGCGCTGGCCGGAGCACGAGAACCGCTACCTGGCCACCGGCGCCGCGCTGCGCCAGGCCCTGCATGCCGACCCGCATCTGCGCGTCTACGTGGCCAGCGGCGTCTACGACCTGGCCACCCCGCATGCGGCCGGCGACTTCAGCATCGCCCACCTTGGCGTGCGCGCCGAGGCCAGGGCGCGCATCCAGGTCAGCCGCTTCGAGGCCGGCCACATGATGTACCTGCACGCACCGTCGCGGCAGCGCCTCGCCGCCGAGCTGCGCGTCTTCGTCGGCGGCCCCTGAATGAGCGACGACACCGCCGCAAGCGCTCGGCAGGCCAGGCTGGCCCAGGCCCTGGCGCAGCTGGCTGCCGGCGAGCACCGGCTGGCCACGCCGGCCCTGGAAGCCCTGCGCGACGAGGTGTCGCCCGAACAAGCCGCGCTGGACCCCGCCGACGAGCGACTGCGCGCCCAGGTGCTGCTCGGTCTGGCGCGCGCTCACCCCAGGGCCGGCCAAGCGGCCGAGGGCGCGCGCGCGGGTTGCGAGGCCCTGCTCTGGTTCGAACAGCTGGACGATGTCGTCGGCGCCTGCGACGCCCACAGCCAGCTTGCACTGGCCTATGCGCTGCTGGGCGTCGGTCGGGAGTCGCTCGACCACGCGCTGCAAGCCCTGGATCTTGCCCGCCACCTGCAGGACCGCGAGCGCGAGGCCTGGGCATTGCTGCGCATCGGCAACGCCCAGGCGGCGCTGGACAACCCGGTGCAGGCGCGCGAGCTCACCCAGCAGGCGCGCGAGCTGGCCCAGCAGCTGGGACTGGCCGAGCTGGACTTCGCCTGCCTGAGCAACCAGGCCTTCTTCACCATCGACGAACTGGAGCAATCGCGCTTTGACGACGATGCGAGCCCGGGCCAGGTCACCCAGGCGATGGCCGTGGTCCTCGCCCAGCAGGCCTTGGAGCTGGCGCGCACCCACGCCAACCCCTACCGGGAAGCGCTGGCGCTGGCCCACCTGAACGACGCCTTGCTGCTCGATGGCGAATGGCAGCGCGCGATGCACACGGTGAGCGAGCTGGAACAGCTCGCCAAGGTGCAGGGATTGCAGACGCTCGAACGCCAGGCCCAGCTGCAGCGAGCCAGGCTGGCGGCCGCGCAAGGCGCCTGGCTGACGGCGATCGGCCAGGCCGACAGCCTGCTGCGCGACGCCGCCGGCCAGCTGCTGCCGCGTCAGCGCAAGGCCTTGCTGACCCTGCTCTACGAGGCCCACAAGGCGCTGGGCGACAGCGCTCGCGCGCTGGCCTTCCTGGAAGAGCTGATGCGCGTCGAGCGCCAGACGGTGCGCGACGCCCAGCTGGTGCACACCCAGCTGCTGCTGGTGCGCGACGAGGTGCAGCAGGCCGTCGGCCGCGCCGACCGCGCGTTGGCCGAGGCCCAGGCGGCCAAGCTGCGCAGCGCCCTGCTGGAGCGCGAGGCCAGGCAGCTGCAGCAGCGCCTGCAGGACACCGACCGCGCGGCCCGCGAAGACGCGCTCACCGGTCTGGCGAACCGCCGCCATGCCGAGCAGTCGCTGCAGCACTGCCTGCAGATGGCGCAGCGCCTGCAGCAGGCGCTGACCCTGGCCATGCTCGACCTGGACCACTTCAAGAAGGTCAACGATCAGCACGGCCATGCCTGCGGCGACGCGGTGCTGCGCGAGCTGGGTCAGCTGCTGCGCAGCAAGTTGCCCCCCGGTGCGCTGGCGGCGCGTTGGGGCGGCGAGGAATTCCTCATCGTGTTGCCGGGCTTCGATGCGGCTGCCGCCGAAAAAGCGCTGGAAGCGCTGCGCGCCGCCGTGCAGCAGCACGACTGGGGCCGCTTGGCCGATGGACTCGCGGTCACCGCCAGCATCGGCGCGGCCAGCGGCGCCGAACTGGAGGGCGATTGGGCGCGCACCCTGGCGCGCGCCGACGCCGCGCTTTACGCGGCGAAGAAGGCCGGGCGCAACCGCGTCATGCTTGGCTGATCGCCGCCCGACCGGCGACACCGACCTCGGCAAACACCGGACCGGCGCTCGCGAACACCAGGGCGTCCAGCCAGCGCTCCATGGCCATGGCATGCAGGCCCTCGGCGGCGAGGTCCAGGCAGAGCCAGTCGGCGCGCGCGCCGGCCTGCAGGCCCCAGCCCGACTGGCCCGCCGGCGCGGCGCTGCCGGCCAGCATGGCCTCGAACAGGCGCGCCGCGGTGGACGGCTGGCGGCCGGGCGCCGCCGCGACATTGCGCGAGCGCGTGGCGAGGCGCTGGCCGTACTCCAGCCAGCGCAGCTCCTCGCGCCATTCGCGCCCGACCTGGCTGTCGCTGCCGACCGAGAGCGGCACGCCGGCCTGCAGGTAGGCGCCGAGCGGCGCCAGGCCGTCACCCAGATTCGCCTCGGTCGTCGGGCAGATCACCACGCCGGCGCCGCTGGCGGCGAGCAGCTCGACCTCGAAGCCCTCGGCCTGCGTGGCGTGGACCAGCTGCCAGCGGGCGTCGAGCGGCAGCTGCCGGCACAGCCATTCGATGGGCCGCTGGCCAGTGGCGGCGACGCAGTCCCTGACCTCGGCGAGCTGCTCGGCGGCATGGATGTGGATGGGCAGATCGCGGTCGCCGACGAGGGCGAGCAGCGCGCCGATATCGGCCTCGTGCGCGGCGCGCAGCGAGTGCAGCGCGACACCGGCGTTGAAGCAGACCGAGGCCTGGCTGTTCAGGCGCTGGCAGGCGGCCCAGACCCAGTTCGCGTCGGTGCGAAAGCGCCGCTGCCGCTCGTGCAGACCCGGCTGCCCGAAGCCGCGGTGCGCATACAGCACCGGCAGCAGGGTCAGGCCGATGCCCGCCTCGGCCGCCGCCGCCTGCAAGGCCCAGGCCATCGCCAGCTCGTCCTCATAGGGGCTGCCGTCAGGCTGGTGCTGCAGGTAATGGAACTCGCAGACCTGGGTGTAGCCACCCGCGAGCAGCTCGCGGTAAAGCCGGGTCGCCAGCCGCTGCAACTCCTCGGGCGAGAGCGTCAGCGCGACGCCATACATGGCCTCGCGCCAGGACCAGAAATCGTCATGCTCGCCCTCGCGGCGCTCGGCCAGGCCGGCCATCGCGCGTTGGAACGCATGGCTGTGCGCGTCAACCAGGGGCGGCAGGACGGGGCCGGGCAAACGGCGTGCGGCCTCCGGCTGCGGCACACCGGCTTGGACGCGCTGCCAGCGACCGGCGCCATCGATGCTCAGCAGCACATCAGGCTGCCAGCGCCCATCCAGCCAGGCGGCCTCGGTCCAGAGTTGCATGCTCATGCGTTGTTCAGAAAGGCCTGCAGGAGTTGGGTCAGCAAGGGGCGCAGGCGGTCCACCCGGGCCTCGAGCAGCGGACGCGGCGTCGGGTGCTGCTTGTCCTCCAGCATGTAGACGGCCTGCACCATCTCCATCTGCAGCGCCTGCACACCGGCCGCGGGCTGACCGTAATGGCGGGTGATGTGACCGCCCTTGAAGCGGCCGTCGACGACCTGGCTGTAGTCGGTCTGGCCGGCGAGCACCGCGGCGACCGCCTGCAGCGCCCGTGGCCCGCAGGCGGCGCCCTGGTTGGATCCCAGGTTGAGGTCGGGCAGCCGGCCCTCGAACAGCCAGGGCAGCTCGGACTCGATGCTGTGCCCGTCCCAGAGCAGCGCATGGCCGTGCAAGGCTTTCAGTCGTTGCAGCTCGGCCTGCAGCGCCTGGTGATAGGGCCGCCAATAGGTCTGGATGCGCCGCTGGCGCTCCGCCGCATCCGGCTCGCGACCAGGCCGGTACAGCGCCTGGCCGTCGAAATGCGTGAGCGGGCACAGCCCGGTGTTGTTGCTGCCGGCGTACATCGCCTGGTCGCTGTCGGGCCGGTTCAGGTCGATCAGGTAACGCGACCAGCGCGGCACGATGAGGCTGGCGCCGAGCTGCTCGGCAATCGGCGCGTAGACCGCCTCCAGATGCCAGTCACTGTCCTCGCTGGCCAGCGCGCGCTCGGAATAGCGGGCGCACTGGTCGGTCGGGATCTCGAAGCCGGCATGCGGCAGGCTGATCAGCAAGGGCACACGGCCCTGCCTCAATTGATAGTCGCTCAATCGGCTCTCCCGGCAAAGACGCGTTGCTGCAGCCAGCGGCCGCCCAGCCAGTAGCTCAGCTCGCGGGGGTGGTCGATGCCCCAGACGCAGAAATCGGCGCGTTGCCCGGCGCGCAGGCGACCGCGGTCGTGCAGGCCCAGGGCCTGCGCGCCGACATGCGTCGCGCCGCGCAGCGCCTCCTCGGGGCTGAGGCCGAAGTGATGGCAGGCCAGGTGCATGGCCAGGGTCATCGACAGCAGGGGCGAGCTGCCCGGGTTGTGGTCGGTGGCCACGGCCAGCGGCACGCCGGCCTCGCGCAGCTGCGCGACCGGCGGCAGCTGGGTCTCGCGCAGGAACTGGAAGGCGCCGGGCAAGAGCACGGCGACGGTGCCGCTGGCCGCCATCGCCGCGACGCCGGCCGGGCTCAGGTGCTCGAGGTGGTCGCAGCTCAACGCGCCAAAGCGGGCGGCCAGCTGGCTGCCGCCCTGGTCGCTGAGCTGCTCGGCATGCAGCTTGACCGGCAGGCCGAGCTCACGGGCCTTGACGAACAGCCGCTCGACCTGGGCGACGCTGAAGCCGATGCGTTCGCAGAAGGCGTCGACGGCATCGACCAGATGGTGCTCGTGCATGCGCGATAACCATTGCAGCGCCGCGTCCACATAGGCATCGGCGTTGTCGGCGTATTCCGGCGGCAGCGCATGCAGGGCGAGAAAGCTGGTCTGCAGCTCGACGTTCTCCTCCTGGCCCAGCCGGCGCGCCACCTGCAGCATGCGCGCCTCGTCGACCAGGCTGAGCCCGTAGCCGGACTTGACCTCGATGGTGGTCACGCCGTCCATCTTCAGCTGCGCGAGGCGGGCACGGGCCAGGCGCAGCAGGTCCATCTCGCTGGCCAGGCGGGTCGCCTGCATGGTGCTCTTGATGCCGCCGCCGGCGCGGGCGATCTGCTCGTAGCTCATGCCGGCCAGGCGTGCCTCGAACTCCTTGGCGCGCAGGCCGCCATAGACCAGATGGGTGTGGCAATCGACCAGGCCGGGGGTGATCCAGGCGCCATGCAGATGATGTTCGTCGCCGACCCGCGCCGCCAGCTCGGCGGGCAGCCGGGTGAGTTCGCCGACCCAGACGATGCGCTCGCCGGCGACCAGCAAGGCGCCGTTGTCGATCGCGCCCCAGGGCTGATCGCCGTCCAGGGTGGCCAGGCGGCAATCCCGCCAGAGAACAAGACTCATGTGTTGAAACTCCCCTGCAGCACATAGCGCCCGCCCGGGTGCACGAGCCGAGCCCAGCTTACCGGCCCGCTCGCTCCATGCGACAGGCGCTGGATCGTCAAACAGGGGGCGCCGACGGGGATCTGCAGGCGTCGAGCCTCGTCGGCATCGGCAGCCGTCGCCTCGATCTGGTACTGGGCGGCGGTCAAGGGCGCCACCTGCAGCAGATAGGCGGTGGGGGTGAGGAGGCGAAAGTCCTGGCGGATGAAGTCCGGCGCCGCGTCGGGCCGCACCCAGCGCGTTTCCAGCTGCAGCGGCGCGCCCTGCTCGCGGTGCAGAAGACTGGCCATGAAGACCGGTTCGCCGGGCGCCAGGCCCAGTGCATGGGCGACCGCAGTGTCGGCCGGCAGCTCGGCCAGCTGCAGCAGCTCGGCCTCGTGGTGGTGGCCGCGCTCGGCGACATCGGCGTGCAGATCTCGCAGTTCCAGGCGAGCGGCAACGCGCTCCAGCGGGGCGACAAAACTGCCCCGCCCCTGCTCGCGGCGCAGCAGACCCTCGAGCTGCAGCTCGCGCAACGCGCGGTTCACCGTCATGCGGGCGACCCCGAACTGCGCGCACAGCGCCGCCTCGCTGGGCAGACGGTCCCCCGCCCGCCAGCGGCCGTCGCGGATGCCGCCGCGCAGCCAGTCCTGGATCTCGCTGTAAGTCGCCATGCCGGCATCCTAGCCCCACTTGACGCCACTTGTCTAGACAACCAGAATGCTGATCATCGTTGTTCTGGAGACCCCCATGTCCCGAGTCGTCCGCGCCCCCCGTGGCACCGAGCTGCATTGCAAGAACTGGCTGACCGAGGCCGCGTTCCGCATGATCCAGAACAACCTCGACCCCGAGGTCGCCGAGCGGCCCGAGGACCTCGTCGTCTACGGCGGCATCGGCAAGGCCGCCCGCAACTGGGAGGCTTTCGATCGCATCCTGGCCAGCCTGAAGACCCTTGAAAACGACCAGACCCTGCTGATCCAGAGCGGCAAACCGGTCGGCGTATTTCCGACCCATGAGAACGCGCCGCGCGTGCTGCTGGCGAACAGCAATCTGGTCCCTGCCTGGGCCACTTGGGAGCACTTCAACGAGCTCGACCGCAAGGGCCTGATGATGTACGGCCAGATGACCGCGGGCAGCTGGATCTACATCGGCACCCAGGGCATCGTGCAGGGCACTTACGAGACCTTCGCCGAGGCCGGTCGCCAGCATTACGGCGGCAGCCTGGCCGGCCGCTGGGTGCTGACCGCGGGCCTGGGCGGCATGGGCGGCGCGCAGCCGCTGGCGGCGACCTTTGCCGGCGCGTCTTCGCTCACCATCGAGTGCCAGCAGTCGCGCATAGCGTTCCGCCTGAAGACCCGTTACGTCGACGAGCAGGCGAGCAGCCTCGACGACGCGCTGGCACGAATCGCCAAGTACACGGCCGAGAAGAAGGCGGTGTCGATCGCCCTGCTCGGCAACGCCGCCGAGATCCTGCCGGAGCTGGTGCGCCGCGTGCGCGAAGGCTCGGCGCCCCGCCCCGACATCGTCACCGACCAGACCTCGGCCCATGACCTGATCAACGGCTATCTGCCGATCGGCTGGTCGGTCGAGCAATGGCGGGCCGCGGCCGCCGATGCTGCCCACCACGCCGACCTGAAGGCGGCGGCCGCGCGCGGCTGCGCCGTGCATGTGCAGGCCATGCTGGACTTCCAGGCGATGGGCGTGCCGACCGTCGACTACGGCAACAACATCCGCCAGGTCGCCTTCGACGAGGGCGTGAAGAACGCCTTCGACTTCCCCGGCTTCGTGCCCGCCTATGTGCGCCCGCAGTTCTGCGAGGGCCGCGGCCCGTTCCGCTGGGTGGCGCTGTCCGGTGATCCGGAGGACATCGTCAAGACCGACGCGAAGATCAAGGAGCTGTTCCCCGAAGAGACCCGCGTGCACCGCTGGCTGGACATGGCCCGCGAACGCATCGCCTTCCAAGGCCTGCCGGCGCGCATCTGCTGGCTGGGCCTGGGTCAGCGCCATCTGGCGGGACTCGCCTTCAACGAGATGGTCGCCAAGGGCGAGCTGAAGGCGCCGATCGTCATCGGTCGCGACCACCTGGACTGCGGCTCGGTGGCCAGCCCGAACCGCGAGACCGAATCGATGATGGACGGCAGCGACGCGGTCTCCGATTGGCCGCTGCTCAACGCGATGCTGAACACCGCCGGCGGCGCCACCTGGGTCAGCCTGCACCATGGCGGCGGTGTGGGCATGGGTTATTCGCAGCACAGCGGCGTGGTCATCGTCGCCGACGGCACGCCCGAGGCGGCGGCCCGTCTGAAGCGCGTGCTCTGGAACGACCCGGGGACCGGCGTGATGCGCCATGCCGATGCCGGCTACGAGATCGCCAAGACATGCGCCCGCGACAAGGGCCTGAACCTGCCCAGCCTCTGAATCCCATGACCAAGACGATCACCCTCACTCCCGGCCAGCTCGACCTGGCCCAGCTGCGTCAGATCCACGCCGGCGGCGTGCAATTGCAGCTCTCCGACTGGTCGGCGCTCGAGGCCAGCGCCGCGCTCGTGGCGGCGGCCGCCGCCGGCGACGCGCCGGTCTATGGCGTCAACACCGGCTTTGGCAAGCTGGCCAGCACGCGCATCGCCAAGGACCAGCTCGCGGCCCTGCAGCTGAACCTGATCCGCAGCCATTCGGTCGGCGTGGGCGCGCCCATGGCGCCCGAGGTCGTGCGCCTGATGCTCGCCACCAAGGCGGCCTCGCTGGCGCGCGGCTTCAGCGGCGTGCGCCGCGTCGTCGTCGAGAGCCTGCTGGCCGCCTTCAACGCCGGCTTCGTGCCCTATGTGCCGGGTCAGGGTTCGGTCGGCGCCAGCGGCGACCTGGCGCCGCTGTCGCACATGACCTTGGCCCTGATGGGCGAGGGCGAGGCCTTGGTCGACGGCCAGCGCCGCCCCGCGCTGGCCGAGTTGCAGCGACTCAGCCTCACGCCGCTGACCCTGGCCGCCAAGGAAGGCCTGGCACTGATCAACGGCACCCAGGCCAGCACCGCCTTCGCGCTGCACGGCCTGATGCGTTTCGAGATCGTCTTCGCCTCGGCGCTCGCTTCCGGCTCCATGAGCCTGGACGCCGCCCGCGGCAGCGACGGCCCCTTTGATGCGCGCATCCACGCGGTGCGCGGCCAGCCCGGCCAGATGGAGACCGCCACCACCTACCGCGAACTGCTGGCGGGCAGCGCGATCCGCGCCAGCCACCAGGAAGGCGACGAGCGCGTGCAGGACCCCTACTGCCTGCGCTGCCAGCCCCAGGTCATGGGCGCCTGCCTGGACCAGGCGCGGCACGTCAAGGAAGTGCTGCTGCGCGAAGCCAATGCAGTCACCGACAACCCCCTGGTCTTCGACGACTGCATGGTCAGTGGCGGCAATTTCCACGCCGAACCGGTGGCCCTGGCCGCCGACGGACTGGCGCTGGCGATCGCCGAGGTCGGCGCGATCGCCGAGCGCCGCATCGCGATGCTCATCGACCCAGGCATCTCGCGCCTGCCGCCCTTCCTGACGGCGGACGCCGGCCTGCACAGCGGCTTCATGATTGCCCATGTGACGGCGGCGGCGCTGGCCAGCGAGAACAAGAGCCTCGCGCACCCGGCCAGCGTCGACTCGCTGCCGACCAGCGCGAACCAGGAGGACCATGTGTCGATGGCCACCTTCGGCGCGCGCCGCCTGAACGCGATGCTGGACAACACCGCCCACATCGTCGCCATCGAGTTCCTCGCCGCCGCCCAGGGCATCGACTTCCTGCGCCCGCTGCAGAGCTCGAAGCCGATCGAGGTCCTGCACGCCAAGCTGCGCAAGGCCTGCGAGAGCTGCGCCCAGGACCATTACCTGGCGCCCGACATCGAGAGAGCCTTCGAGCTGGTGAACAGCGGCGCCTTGCGCGCGGAGAACGCGCCGGCGCTCTGAAGCGGTGTTAGGGTGCGCGGCCACCGATGACGCCGCCCACCCTGTCGCTTCGTTTGCTGTTGCTGCTCTCGCTGCCGCCCCTGCTCTGGGCTGGCAATGCGGTGGTCGGCCGCGCCTTGATCGACAGCGTGCCGCCGGTGCTGCTCAACACGCTGCGCTGGGCCTTCGCGCTGGTCCTGCTGTTGCCCTTCACGCGCGCACCCTGGCGCGAGCCGGCGCTGCTGCGCCGCCATGCGGCGTGGTGGCTGGGCACCGGCCTGCTCGGCATGGGGGCCTACAACACCCTGCAGTACCAGGCCCTGCATTCGTCGACCGCGGTCAACGTGACGCTGATCGCCGCCAGCCTGCCCTTCGCCATGCTGCTCGTCGGCCGGCTCGGCTTTGGGGTGACGGCCAAGCCGCGCCAACTCGGCGGTGCCCTGCTGTCGCTGCTGGGCGTGCTGGTCGTCGTCGCGCAGGGCCAGCCGGTTCAGCTGCTGCAGCTGCAGCTGGTGCAGGGGGATCTGCTGATGCTGCTGGCCACGTTGGCCTGGGCCGGCTACTCCTGGCTGCTGACGCGCCGGCCGGCACCGCTGGCCGGCTGGAGCTGGATCGACCTGCTGGCCACGCAGATGGCCTTCGGCCTGCTCATCGCCCTGCCGCTGAGCGCCGCCGAGCAAGCCTGGACCGCGGTGCCATTGCGCGTCGACTGGGGTCTTGCCGCGGCGCTGGCCTACATCGTGCTCGGCCCCAGTCTGCTGGCCTACCGCTGCTGGTCGCTGGGCGTGGCCCAGGGCGGACCGGCGCTGGCCGGCTTCTTCGTCAACCTCACCCCGCTGTTCGCGGCGCTGCTGTCGGCCGTCTGGCTGGGCGAGGCAGCGCGGCCGTTTCACGCCCTGGCGTTTGCCCTGATCGCCGCCGGCATCGCGATTTCGGCAAAAAGCTGAGGCAACATCCGCCCCCATGCCCGACGCCACGACGACGCCTCGCTACGCCACGCCCCTGCGCTGGGCCGTCGTGCTCACCCTGCTGTTCGGCCTGCTGCTGCCCGGCGCCGCGCTGATGTTCTACAACCTGCGCGTCACCAAGGAAGCGGTGATGGACAACCTGGGCCGCGACCTGCGGCGCAGCACCCAGGTGCTGGCGCTCAGCCTGGTCGAGCCGATCTGGCAGGTCTCGCCGGACTTGGGCCAACCGATGGTCGAGGCGCAGTTCGACGACGAGCGCTTCGTCTCGGTGGTGGTCACCGAGTCGTCGTCGACCAAGCCGGTGCTGCGCAAGGACAACCCGAATCCGAACCCGCTGCTGTCGATGACGCACGAGATGCCGATCGAGCGCGAGGGCCGCGAGATCGGTCGGGTCAAGGTGACGATGAGCGCCGAGCCGCAGCTCAAGCGCGCGCAGGAGGAAATGCTGTTCGACGGCCTGCGCCTGCTGCTGATGGCGGCGATGTCGATGGCCTTCATCTTGCTGCTGCTGCGCCGCCGCGTGCTGATCCCGATGGAGCAGCTCTCCAAGGCGGCGGCGGAGCTCGGCTCCGGCCATCTGGGCAAGCCGCTGCAGGTCGAAGGCGGGGACGAGATCGGCCGCGTCGGCCAGGCCATGGAGCGCATGCGACTGGCCCTGCTCGAAGCCTTCGACCGCCTGCGCCAGCATGCGCAGACCCTGGAGGAGCAAGTCGCGCAGCGCACCGCCGAGCTGACCGCCAGCAACCGCGAGCTGACGCAGACCCTGGGTCAGCTGAAGACCGCGCAGCGCGAGCTGGTCGAGTCGGAGAAGCTGGCCTCGCTGGGCCGGCTGGTCGCCGGCGTGGCGCACGAGCTGAACACGCCGCTGGGCAATGCGATGACCGTGGTCACCGCCCTGGAGGACCGCTGGGCGGAGCTGGACCTGGCGCTCAAGAGCAGCCAGGGCCTGCGCCGCAGCCAGCTGGAATCGCTGGTGGCCGACACCCGGCGTGGCCAGGACATCCTGCACCGCAACGTGCAGAAGGCCGCCGAGCTGGTGCGGGACTTCAAGCAGGTCGCCATCGACCAGACCTCGGACGCGCGGCGCAGCTTCGAGCTGGACAAGGTCGTCGAGGACGTGCTGGTGATGGTCGAGCCGCGCTTCAAGGCCACGCCCTACCGCATTCACACCGCGCTGCAGCGCGAACTGAAGATGGACAGCTACCCCGGCTCGCTCGGCCAGGTGCTGACCAATCTGCTCATCAACAGCCTGGTGCACGGCCTGCACGACCGCACCGAAGGCCATGTCTGGATCAGCTGCGCGGCGAGCAGCGAGCACCCGGGTTTTGTCGAGCTCAGCGTGCGCGACGACGGCTGGGGCATGGACGAGAACACCCGCCGGCGCATCTTCGACCCCTTCTTCACCACCAAGCTGGGTCGCGGTGGCTCCGGCCTGGGCATGCACATCGTGCACACCATCGTCACGCAGCTGCTCGGCGGTTCGATCGAGGTGCACAGCGAACCCGGCCACGGAGCGCTGATGACCTTGCGCCTGCCGATCACCGCACCGGAGCGCGCCGAGCCGGCGGAGCTGACGATCCCGCCCGGCACTTCGGGACGTTGAGGGGCGGTCGGCGTCGCCGACTTTTACACTGCCGGGGTCTAACCCGGAGCCCCCATGAGCACCACGACGATCCGCCGCGACGACCTGATCGAGTCCGTCGCCAGCGCGCTGCAATACATCTCGTACTACCACCCGGCCGACTACATCAGCCATCTGGCGCGCGCCTACGAGCGCGAGGCCAGCCCGGCGGCGAAGGACGCGATCGCGCAGATCCTCACCAACAGCCGCATGTGCGCCGAGGGGCGCCGGCCGATCTGCCAGGACACCGGCATCGTCAATGTGTTCCTGGAGATCGGCATGGACTGCCGCTTCGAGGGCTTCCCGGACGGCATCGAGGAGGCCGTCAACGCCGGCGTGCGCAAGGGCTACCTGAACCCGGACAACAAGCTGCGCGCCTCGGTGCTCGACGACCCGCTGTTCACGCGCAAGAACACCAAGGACAACACGCCGGCGGTCATCTCGATGCGCCTGGTGCCCGGCAACACGGTCAGCGTCGACGTCGCCGCCAAGGGCGGCGGCAGCGAGAACAAGAGCAAGTTCAAGATGATGAACCCCAGCGACGACCTCGTTGACTGGGTGCTGAAGACCGTGCCCGAGATGGGCGCCGGCTGGTGCCCGCCGGGCATGCTGGGCATCGGCGTCGGCGGCACGGCGGAAAAGGCCATGCTGATCGCCAAGCAGTCGCTGATGGAGCCGATCGACATGTTCGAGCTGCTGGCGCGCGGCCCGAGCAACAAGATCGAGGAGCTGCGCATCGAGCTCTACGAGAAGATCAACGCACTGGGCATCGGCGCCCAGGGCCTGGGCGGCCTGACCACGGTGCTGGACGTGAAGATCGCCACCTACCCGACCCATGCGGCGAGCAAGCCGGTGGCGATGATCCCGAACTGCGCGGCGACCCGCCACGCGCATTTCGTGCTCGACGGCTCGGGCCCCGCCTTCATCGAGCCGCCGAGCCTGGACCTCTGGCCCGACGTGCACTGGGCACCCGACTACAACAAGAGCCAGCGGGTCAACCTGGACACGCTGACGCCCGCCGAGGTGGCGAGTTGGAAGCCCGGCCAGACCCTGTTGCTGAACGGCAAGATGCTGACCGGCCGTGACGCCGCGCACAAGCGCATCCAGGACATGCTGGCCAAGGGCGAGAAGCTGCCGGTCGACTTCACCAACCGCGTCATCTACTACGTCGGCCCGGTCGATCCGGTGCGCGACGAGGTCGTCGGTCCGGCCGGCCCGACCACCGCGACGCGCATGGACAAGTTCACCGAGATGATGCTGGCCCACACCGGCCTGATCGCGATGATCGGCAAGGCCGAGCGCGGCCCGACCGGCATCGCGGCCATCCAGAAGCACAAGAGCGCCTACCTGATGGCGGTCGGCGGCGCCGCCTACCTGGTCTCCAAGGCGATCAAGCAGGCCAAGGTGGTCGGCTTCGAGGACCTCGGCATGGAGGCGATCTACGAGTTCGACGTCGTCGACATGCCGGTCACCGTGGCGGTGGACGCCGGCGGGACCAGCGCCCACAACACCGGCCCGGCGGACTGGCGCGAGCGCATCGCCAAAGGTCAGGTGGCGAGCATCGCGATCCAGCCGGCCTGAACGGCGCTCAGGCGGGTAGCTGGCGCACGACTCGCTGCGGGTAGGGAATCTCCACCCCCTCGCGCCGCAGCAGCGCCAGCACCGCCAGGTTGACGGCGCTGCGCACGTTGCCGGTGCCGTTCTCCGGATCGCCGATCCAGTAGATCAGCGTCAGCTCCAGGCCGTCGGCGCCGAAGTTGCTCAGCTGCACGCCGGGCGCCGGATCGCTCAGCACCCGTTGCACGCCGCCGATGGTCTCACGCAGCAGGGGCATCAGGCGCTCGATATCGGTCTCGTAGCCGACGCTGACGATGGCGGTCTGCGCCACGCGCGCATCGGCCAGCGTGAGGTTCTCGACGCGCTGGGTGATCAGCATCTCGTTGGGCACGATGCTTTCGCGCCCGCCCAGGGTGCGCACCACCGTGTAGCGGGTCTTGATGTCGTTGACACGGCCCTCGAAGCCGTCGACCTTGACGACATCGCCGATGCGCAGCGAGCGCTCGGCCAGGATGACGAAGCCCGACACGTAGTTGGCGGCCAGCTTCTGCAGGCCGAAACCCAGGCCGACGCCGAGCGCACCGCCGAACACGCCGAGGGCGGTGAGGTCGATGCCGGCACTGGTCAGCGCCAGCATCAGACCGACGAAGAGCAGCAAGGCCTTGGCCAGGTTGGCGACGATCTTGCGTGCCGACAGGGTTTCGCCGGTCGCGCCCTTGAGCAGCTTGGCCTCGATGGCCGCCGACAGCCACAGCGCGATCACCATCACCAGCCCGACGCTGAAACTGGCCTCCAACAGGCTGGCCAGGCTGACCGTGCTGCCGCCGAGCTTCCATTCGATGCCGGCGAGCTCCGCCCAGACCACCGGCCACAGGCCGCTGATCCATAGCACCGAGCCTCCCCAGGCGATCCAGCTGACCCAGCGCTCGACCAGCTTCATCCAGCGCGCGTCGGGCAAGGCAGCGTGCAGCACGCGCACCACCAGTCGGATCGACAGCAGTGACAGCAGGATGGGCAGGGCCAGCTTGAGCAAGGCCGGCTTGAGCGCCAAGGCCGGCAGGCTGCGCAGCGCCAACCAGCTCAAGCCCAGGGCCAGCACCGGGAACAGCACGCCGTCCAGTCCCCAGCGGCCGAACCAGACCGAGTCACCCGCCTCGCGGCCCCGGCGCAGCAGCATCACCAGCCCATAGGCGGCGGCCAGCGCCAGCACAAGCAGCAGGGCTTCGATCAACAGCGAACGGTTGAACCAATCGGGTGGGAACAGATCGACAACAGGCATCGGTATGGCGGCTCCAATCAGAGGTCCGCATTGTGGCCAGCCCCAAGGAACGTGAAGGCGAGACCTCATTAGCCCTACTGAAGGCGCCTTGCTCCCACTCATGCGGCCAGTCGTATCAATCCGCTGGCATTGCATGCACAGGGAGCAGCGCAGCGACCGCGCGGCGCCACCGTTTCAGCGGCGACGGTCTACACCGCGGCCAGCACCCGCAGATGCGCGCACACGCTGCGCGCCAGCGCCCAGACGTGATAGCCGCCTTCCAGCAGGCTGACGATGCGCCCGCCGCCATGCCGACCGGCGACGTCGACGAGCTGTTCGGTGATCCACGCGTAGTCGACCTCGGTGAGCCGAATCAGCCCCAGGGGGTCGAGCTGGTGGGCATCGAAGCCGGCGCTGATGACGATCAGCTCGGGCCTGAACTTCTCCAGCGCCGGCATCCAATGCGCGCGGATCAGCTCGCGCACCTCCTGGCTGCCGGTGTGCGCGGCCAGCGGCAGGTTGAGCATATTGGTCGCCTTTGGCGGCACGCCGCTGTAGGGATAGAGCGGGTGCTCGAACAGGCCAACCATCAGCACCCGTGGATCGCCGGCCAGGATGTCCTCGCTGCCGTTGCCGTGGTGGACGTCGAAGTCGACCAGGGCCACCCGGCGCAAGCCGTGGCGTTGCAGCGCGGCCTGCACCGCCAGCGCCGCATTGTTGAAGAAGCAAAAGCCCATCGCCTTGGCACGCATCGCATGGTGGCCCGGCGGGCGCACGGCACAAAAGGCGTTGCGCACGCGACCGCTGCACACCCACTCGGTGGCCTGCAGCGCGGCGCCGGCGGCGTGCAGCGCCGCCTGCAGGCTGTGTTCGTTGGCGGCGGTGTCGGGGTCGAGCTGGACCACGCCGCGCACCGCGGCCAGGCGGTCGCGCAGCAGCGCGAGGTAGTCGGCATCATGGGCCAGCCGCAGCTCGTCCCAGGAGGCGGCGCGCGCCTGCACGGTTTGCAGCTGCTCGATCAAACCGGTGGCCTGCAAAGCCTCGTCGATGGCCTGCAGTCGCGCCGGGCATTCCGGGTGCCCGGCGCCCATGTCGTGCAGCAGGAAGCTCGGGTGGGTGAAGTAGGCGCTGTGGCCGTGGGACGTGGCGGGATTCATCATTTGCGCTAAGGTCCGGCGCATGACAGCCCCCGACCTCCCCCTGCTGCAGCAGGTGCAAGTTCAGATTAGCACGGTGATCAAGGGCAAATCGGCACAGGTGGCCGACTGCCTGGCCTGCCTGGTCGCCGGTGGCCATCTGCTCATCGAGGACTTGCCAGGGGTCGGCAAGACCACCTTGGCGCAGGCGCTGGCCGTGACCCTGGGCTTGCGCTTCTCGCGCACGCAGTTCACCGCCGACCTGCTGCCCTCCGACCTGCTGGGCGTCAACATCTTCGAGCGCGAGGCGCAGCGCTTCGTCTTCAAGCCCGGCCCGGTGTTCGCCCAGGTGCTGCTGGCCGACGAGATCAACCGTGCCGGCCCGAAGACGCAATCGGCCCTGCTCGAAGCGATGGAAGAGCGCCAGGTCACCGTGGAGGGCGAGTCGCATGCCCTGCCGTCGCCCTTCTTCGTCATCGCCACGCAAAACCCCAGCGAGCAGCTCGGCACCTACCCGCTGCCGGAGTCGCAGCTGGATCGCTTCCTGATGACCATCCGCCTGGGTTACCCGGACCGCGCTGCCGAGCGCGAGCTGCTCGCCGGCCAGGATGGTCGCGAGCTGCTCGCCGGCCTTCAGCCGGTGATGACACCGGCCCAGCTGCAACAGGCGCAGCTGGCGGCGCGCGCCATTGCGGTGAGCAGTGCGCTGCTGGACTACCTGCAAGCCCTGCTCGAAGCGACACGCAACGGTCATTGGTTCGTCGAAGGCCTGTCGCCGCGCGCCGGCCTGGCCTGGTTGCGCGCCGCCCGCGCCAAGGCCTTGCTCGCCGGCCGTCAGCATGTGTCGCCCGAGGACCTGCAGTCCTGCGCGGTGCAGGTGCTGGCGCACCGGCTGCGCGCGCGCGCCGGCAGCGGCCGCGGCAGCGCCGAGCAGGTGCGCGCCATGGTCGAAGCCGTCGCCCTGCCCTGAGCCGATTGAGCAGGCCCATGCGGCTCAAGCAACGCTGGCAAGCCTGGTGGAAGGCAAGGCATCCGGCCTCCGACGAGCAGTTGCTGACCCAGCGCAATCTCTACATCGTGCCGACTCGCGTCGGGTTGTTCTTCCTGCTCACCCAGGCGGTGCTGCTGGTGGCGTCGATCAACGACCAGCTCAGCCTGGGCTATGCGCTGACCTTTCTGCTCGCCGGCTGCGGCCTGGCCTCGATGCACACCACGCACGGCAATTTGCGCGGCCTGCTGCTGACGCTGCAACCGCCCGAGGCCGGCCACGCCGATCAGGACCTGCCGCTGCGCATCCGCCTTCACAACCCCGGGCGGGCACGCTTTGGCGTCGGTCTGCGCCTGGCCGATGCCACCGCCGGAACCCTGGCTTACACCGACCTTCCCGCACAGGGCTCGGCGGATCTGGTGATCGCCTGGCGGGCGCCACGTCGCGGTCTCCATGAGCCGCCGGTGCTGCGCATCGAGACGCGTTTCCCGCTGGGCCTCTTCGTGGCCTGGAGCTATTGGCGACCGGCCAGCCGCCAATGGGTCTACCCGGCGGTCGAAGCGCACGCACCACCAGCGCCAGCAGGTCGCCCACGGCAAGGCGAGACGGAGGCCGGCGAGCGCGCCCGCCCCGGGGGCGACGAGTTCCTCGGCGTGCGCACCTGGCGCGACGGTGACGGCCTGCGCAGCGTGATGTGGAAGAAGGCCGCCCAGGCGACCAGCCCGGATGCGCCGCTGTGGGTGCGCGACATGGGCAGCCCGCCGGCCAGCAGCGAGCGCTGGCTGGACGCCACCCAGACCCAGGGCCTGCCCGAGGAGTTGCGCTGGCAACGCCTCGCCGCCTGGGTCTTGCAGGTCGACGCCGAGGGCCATGACTGGGGACTGCGCCTGGGTCAGGACGAGTTGCCGCTTGGCCAGGGACCGGCGCAGCGCCAGCTCGCCCTGCAGAAGCTGGCCCTGGCATGAAGTCGCTGACGAGCACGCGCGAGGCGCGCGACAGCTTCTGGCTGATCGGGGTGGTGCTGCTGACCATCGCACCCCACCTGCCGCGCCTGCCCTTGTGGGCGGGCGCCAGCGCCATCGCGCTGCTCGCCTGGCGGGCCTGGCTGGCCGCAGGCTCGCGGCCGCTGCCGTCGCGCTGGCTGATGGTGGCGATACTGATCGGCGCGGTGGCAGCGACCAAGCTCAGCCATGGCGTGGTGCTGGGCCGCGAGTCGGGGCTGACCCTGGTCTGCCTGCTGATGGCCATGAAGCTGCTGGAAATGCATGCGCGGCGCGACGCCTTCGTGGTCTTCTTCCTCGGCTTCTTTCTGGTCCTCTCGCAATACCTTTACAGCCAGTCGCTGTGGGTCGCGTTGTGGACGGTGGCCGCGGTCTGGGGCCTGCTGACCAGCCTGGTGCTGTCGCAGATGCCGCTGGGCCAGCCGTCGCTGCGCGTGGCGTCGCGCGAGGCGGCGCGCTCGACCTTGCTCGGTCTGCCTTTGATGGTCTTGCTGTTCCTGCTGTTCCCGCGCATCGGCCCGCTGTGGGGCGCGCCGGGCCAGAGCGGCAGCACCGGCCTGTCCGACAGCCTGCGCTTCGGCGAGTTCTCCCAGCTGGCCACGGACGAAAGCGTTGCGCTGCGCCTGCGCCCGCTCGACGGCCAGCGATTGCCGCCCCCTGCCCTGCTCTACATCCGCGGACCGGTGCTGACGCAGTTCGACGGCCAAGAGTGGAAGGCCGACGCCTACTTGCCGCCGCGCCAGGAGTTGTTGAGCCTGCAGGGGCCGCGACTGCGCTACGAGATGCTGCTCGAACCGCAGCCGGTGGCCCTGCTGCCGCTGCTGGAGATGGCCCCGGGTCAGCCCGGCGACAGCTGGAGTCCGCAGGCCGGCGTCGAATTGCGGCGCAGCCTGGACCTGAGCTGGGTGGGCCGACGCGCCATCAACCTGCGCCTGCGCATCGAGCAGGAGGCCGTGGTCGACCCTGCCCAGGTGCGCATCGGACCGCTGCAGGAGCGCCCTGGGCTGCAACGCCTGCGACTGCAGCCGCCGCAGATCAACCCGCGACTGCAGGCCTGGGCCCGCCAGCTGGCCGCCGACCTGCCGCCCGATGGCCGCGGCGCCCCGCAGCTGGTGCAGCGCCTGATGCAGCACATCCGCAACGAGCCCTATCGCTACTCCCTGGCGCCCGGGGTCTATGGCGAGTTCAGCCCGCACGCGGTCGACGAGTTCTGGTTCGACCGGCGCGACGGCTTTTGCGAGCATTACGCCACGGCCTTCGTGCTCGCGCTGCGCGCCGCCGGCGTGCCGGCGCGCATCGTCACCGGCTTCCAGGGCGCCGACCCCTTGCTGGTTGACGGTTGGACCACGGTGCGCAACAGCAATGCCCACGCCTGGGCCGAGTACTGGACGCCGGGCCTGGGCTGGCAGCGCGCCGACCCCACGGCGGCCGTCGCACCGGAGCGCATCGACCGTGGCCTGCTGCTCGCCCCGCCCAGCGGCGTGTTCCGCGATGCCGTCAACGCCTTCGACCCAACGCTGTGGCGCCGACTGCGCCTGGTCGCCGAGGCCATGGACCTGCGCTGGCGGCAATGGGTGCTGGGCTATGAGCAGCGCCAGCAGTTCCGCCTGCTTGAAGCGCTGGGTTTCGCATCGCCCGACTGGCAGCTGCTGGGTCGCGTCATCGCCACCCTGATCGCCGCCGCCGCCTTGCTCGCATGGGTCTGGCAGCGCTGGTCCGGACGCGGCGGCTCGCGCTGGTCGCGACGGCTCGCCCGCGTGCACCAGCTGCTCCAGGCGCATGGCGTGGCGGTGGCGCCCCATCAGGCACCGCTGCGCTGGGCCGAGGCACTGCAGGGTCCGGCCCGCGACCTGCTGCTGGAGCTGGAGGCCTGGCGCTATGCGGAAGCGAACCCGGGTTCGCGCTGGCAAGAAGGCTGGCGCTGGTGGCTTTGGTGGCGACGCCTACGGCGCGCGATGCGTCAAGGCTGACAATCCGCGCCCCGACCACGCCCTCGCGCTCTGCCTTGATTTCCCGCCGCCTTTTCGCTGCTCTGCTCGCTGCGTCGGCGACCAGCCTCAGCAGTGCCGCCGTCGCCACCCCGAGCCGCCCCAACAAGGCCAAGCGCCGCGCGACCCCATCGCCTCGCAAGCGGCCTGCGCCCCGGCGCCAGCCGCCATCGGCCGCCGCGCCCGCGCATGGCGGCCCGACCGGTGGCTATGCGCAGCGCCCCGAGGTGCTCGCCTGGGCCCAGGAGCAGTTGGCGGGCGCCTTGGCCGGCTGGCAGCTTGAGGACGTGCTGACCGTGCTGGACCAGGCGCAGTACCAGCCGCGCGTGGCCCAGCTCATCCTGCCGCCACCGGTCGGCGTGGCCAAGGACTGGGCGGCCTACCGGGACCGCTTCATCGAACCCCGGCGCCTGCAGGCCGGGTTGCGCTTCTGGGCCGCCAACGAGGACGCGCTGGCGCGCGCCGAGCAACTGCATGGCGTGTCCGCCGCGTTGATCGCCGGCATCATCGGCGTGGAGACCTTTTATGGTCAGGTGCTCGGCAGCTTCCGGGCGCTGGACGCCCTGTGCACCCTTAGCTTTGACTTCCCGGGTGGACGCAGTGACCGGTCGCCGCTGTTCCGCCGCGAGCTGGCGGCCCTGCTGCAACTGGCCCGCGCCCAGGGCCGCGAGCCCGCCGACTTCAAGGGCAGCTTCGCCGGCGCGCTGGGACTGGGTCAGTTCCTGCCCAGCAGCTGGCTGAGCTATGCACGGGATTTCGATGGCGACGGCATCATCGACCTGACCGCCAGCAGCGCTGATGCGATCGGCTCGGTGGCCAACTACCTGCAGGAGCATGGCTGGAAGCGCGGACAGATCACCCATCTGCGTTGCGAGCCGCCGGCGGACGCGGCTGCGCGCGAGCGCCTGCTCGCACCGGATATCGACCCGCGCTGGAGCCTGGACGACCTGCAGAACGCCGGCCTGCCACTGCCGACCGAGCAGCAAGCGCTGCTCAGCGAGCAAGGGCCCTGGGCCTTGGTTCAGCTGGAGAACGGCGAGCAGCCGGCCAGCTACTGGCTGACCTCGCACAATTTCTGGGTTGTCACCCGTTACAACCGCTCGGCCTATTACGCGATGGCCGTGCTGGAGCTGGGTGAACGCCTGCGCCAGCTGCGCCTGGCCGGAACCTGAGAGCCATGCGCTGGAGCCTGTTCTGTCGCGTCATCGACAACTTCGGTGACGCAGGCTTCTGCCTGAGGCTGGCCCGCGAGCTGCGGCGACGTGGCGAGCAGGTCGATCTGTTCATCGACGACGCCACCCCGCTGAGCTGGATGCAGGCTGGCGAGGCCGATGCGCTGCAAGCCCTCGCTTGGCCGACCCATGAGGTGCCGCCGCTCGGCGATGTCGTCATCGAGGCCTTCGGTTGCGAGCTGCCCGCCGCCGTGCAGGCGGCGATGGCGGCGCGGGCGAGGCCGCCGCTGTGGATCAATCTGGAGTACTTGAGCGCAGAGACCTATGTCGAACGCAGCCATGGCCTGCCGTCACCCCAGCTCAGCGGGCCGGCCCGCGGCTTGGTCAAGCGTTTCTGCTACCCCGGCTTCAGCGCCGCCACCGGGGGTCTGCTGATCGAGCACGATCTGGCCCGCCAACAGGCCGAGCATCGGGCCGACGCCTGGTTGCGCTCGCGCGGACTGCCGGTCGATGGGGCGCTGCGCGTCAGCCTGTTCTGCTACCCAGGCGCGCCGCTCGCGGACTTGTTCGATGCGCTCGCCGCTCGCTCCGCAAGGCTCTTCGTCTGCGGCAATCCGGTGCTGCCCAGCGCACCGCCGGGCCTGCAGATCCAAGCCATGCCGCTGCTCAGCCAGGCCGACTACGACCGCCTGCTGTGGAGCTGCTCGCTCAATCTGGTGCGCGGAGAGGACAGCTTCGTGCGTGCCCAGCTGGCCGGCCAACCCATGCTCTGGCAGGCCTATCCCCAGCAGGATGGCGCGCACGAGGCCAAGCTGGAGGCGTTTCTCACCCGCTACCCCGACCTGCCGCCCGAGGCCACCCAGGCATGGCTTGCCTGGAACGGTTTTGCGCCCCCCGGCGCCTTGGGCAAGGGCCTGCAAGCCCTGCTGTCCAGTGGCCCGCAAGCCGGCGCCTGGCGCCAGCAATGTCTGACGGGCGTGGAACTCGTCACCACCTTGCAGCAATGGGCCGCCCAGGCCGCCTGATCTGCCAGGCTAGAATCAAGGGCTTTGCGCGCGGGCGGTTATTCCTTCTGCTTGGCGGCGCAGTCACGCTCAACCGACAAGCACCACACCCATGAAAATCGCCCAGGAAATCCGCGCCGGCAACGTCATCATGCAGGGCAAGGACCCGATGGTCGTCCTGAAGACCGAGTACAGCCGTGGTGGCCGCAACGCCGCCACCGTGCGCATGAAGCTCAAGAGCCTGCTGAACAACGGCGGCACCGAAGTCGTCTTCAAGGCCGACGACAAGATGGACCAGATCATCCTCGACAAGAAGGAGTGCACCTACTCCTACTTTGCCGATCCGATGTATGTGTTCATGGACACCGAGTACAACCAGTACGAGGTCGAGGCCGAGAACATGGGCGACGCCATCAACTACCTGCAGGACGGCATGGAAGTGGAAGTCGTCTTCTACGACGGCAAGGCCATTTCCGTCGAATTGCCGACCTCGGTGGTCCGCGAGATCACCTGGACCGAGCCGGCCGTCAAGGGCGACACCTCGGGCAAGGTGCTCAAGCCGGCGAAGATTGCCACGGGCTACGAGATCATGGTGCCGATTTTTGTCGCCCAGGGTGACAACGTCGAAATCGACACCCGGACCAACGAATACCGCAAGCGCGTCTGATTCCAGCGCCGGCAAATCAAAAGCGCCCCCCGGGGCGCTTTTTTCATGCAGGTCAGAAACCAAAAAAAACAAACCCCGCCGCAGCGGGGTTTGTTGTCTGGTGCGCCTCGAATTACTTCGGCTGCACGGTGCGGGTGCCGACGACCTCGATCTCGGTGCGGCGGTTCTTCGCGCGGCCTTCGGCGGTCTTGTTGTCAGCGACCGGGCTCAGCTCGCCCTTGCCTTCGGTGTAGACGCGGTTGGCTTCGATGCCCTTGCCGACCAGGTAGGCCTTGACGGCTTCGGCGCGGCTGACCGACAGGCGCTGGTTGTATTCCACCGAGCCCACGCTGTCGGTATGGCCGACGGCGATGATGACCTCGAGGTTGATGGCACCCATCTTCGAGACCAGATCGTCCAGCTTGGCCTTGGCTTCCGGCTTGAGCACCGACTTGTTGAAATCGAAGAACGCATCGGCCGCGTAGGTGACCTTCTCGACCACGGGCTTGGGCGGGGCCGGGGGAGCAGCCGGCGGCGCGGCAGGCGCAGCGGCGGCCGGCGCAACGGCCGGCGGGGCCGGCGGCGGCGGGGGCGGCGGCTGCAGCGCGCCGTCGCAATCGCCGGTCGGGAACGCCTTGTTGCCCTTCAGGTTCTCAGCCTTCTTCATCGCCGTGGCGGGCGTCCAGAAGTTGTTGCGCCAGCAAAGCTCGTTGGTGCCGTTCAGCCAGACCAATTTGTTGTCGGCGCCGCTCACCCAGTTGTCATTGGCGGTCTGCGCCTGCACGCCGGTGTGGCTGAATGCAACCACGGCCAGCAGCGAGGCCACGCGGGTCAGTTTGTTCATGTTTCTCCTCTCGATTTGCCACAGTTGCCTGGGCAGTAGGGGGGTCAGCGAAAGCTCTGGGAGGCGCCTGGTCGGCACCCACCAGCGCCGGCCGCGCGAGTGTGCCATGAGGCTTTCCACCTATGCATTGTGGCGGCCTCCTATGAAGCCACCATGGCGATGTTGCCGTGGAGCGACAAGGCGCGCCCCATAGAATCGCGCGCTTTTGTCACCGGGCCCGCGCAGCTTGCTGCCAGTGCCATTGCCGGCCGTTCGCATGAGTTCTCAATTCGCCAAGGAAACCCTGCCCATCAGCCTCGAAGAGGAGATGCGGCGTTCCTACCTGGACTATGCAATGAGCGTGATCGTCGGGCGTGCGCTGCCCGACACGCGCGACGGCTTGAAGCCGGTGCATCGACGCGTGCTGTTCGCGATGCACGAGCTGAACAACGACTGGAACCGTCCGTACAAGAAATCGGCGCGTATCGTCGGTGACGTCATCGGTAAATACCACCCGCACGGCGATACCGCGGTCTACGACACCATCGTGCGCATGGCGCAGGATTTCAGCCTGCGTCACATGCTGGTCGACGGCCAGGGCAATTTCGGCTCGGTCGACGGCGACAACGCGGCGGCGATGCGTTACACGGAAATCCGCCTGGCCAAGATCGCCCACGAGATGCTGGCCGATATCGACAAGGAAACCGTCGATTTCGGCCCGAACTACGACGGCTCGGAGAAAGAGCCGCTGGTGCTGCCGGCCCGCCTGCCGAATCTGCTGATCAACGGTGCCGCCGGTATCGCGGTCGGCATGGCGACCAATATCCCGCCGCACAACCTCAACGAGGTCGTCGACGCCTGCCTGCACACGCTGCGCAACCCGGATGTGTCCATCGACGAGCTGATGGGCTTCATCCCGGCGCCCGACTTCCCGACGGCCGGCATCATCTATGGCCTGGAGGGCGTGCGCGAGGGCTACCGCACCGGTCGCGGCCGCGTGGTGATGCGCGCCAAGGTGCACTTCGAGGACATCGACAAGGGCAACCGTCAGGCCATCATCGTCGACGAGATTCCTTACCAGGTGAACAAGAAGACCCTGCTCGAGCGCATCGCCGAGCTGGTCCACGAGAAGAAGCTGGAAGGCATCAGCCACATCCAGGACGAGTCCGACAAATCGGGCATGCGCGTGGTCATCGAACTCAAGCGCGGCGAAGTCCCCGAGGTGGTGCTGAACAACCTCTACAAGCAGACCCAGCTGCAGGACAGCTTCGGCATCAACATGGTCGCGCTGGTCGACGGCCAGCCCAAGCTCTGCAACCTGAAGGACCTGATCACGGTCTTCCTGGAGCACCGCCGCGAGGTGGTGAACCGCCGCACCGTCTACGAATTGCGCAAGGCCCGCGAACGCGGCCACGTGCTGGAAGGCCTGGCGGTCGCGCTGGCCAATATCGACGACTTCATCACCCTGATCAAGAACGCGCCGACGCCGCCGGTGGCCAAGGCCGAGCTGATGGCGCGCGGCTGGGACTCCAGCTTGGTGCGCGAGATGCTGGCCCGCGCCGACGCCGACAACCCGGGCAGCGCCGCCTCGTTCCGCCCGGACGGCCTGGAAGCGCAGTACGGCCTGCAGGCCGACGGCCTCTACCGCCTCAGCGAAACCCAGGCCAGCGAGATCCTGCAGATGCGCCTGCAGCGCCTGACCGGCCTGGAGCAGGACAAGATCGTCGGCGAGTACAAGGACGTGATGGCGCAGATCGCCGATCTGCTGAACATCCTGGCCACGCCGGAGCGGGTCACCACCATCATCGGCGACGAGCTGAGCGCGCTCAAACAAGAGTTCGGCCAGACCAAGCTGGGCGCGCGCCGCAGCCAGATCGAGCGCAATGCGCTGGAGCTGGGCACGGAGGACCTGATCACGCCCACCGACATGGTGGTCACGCTCAGCCACACCGGCTACATCAAGAGCCAGGCGCTCAGCGAGTACCGCGCGCAGCGCCGCGGCGGTCGCGGCAAGCAGGCCACGGCGACCAAGGAAGACGACTGGATCGACCAGCTCTTCATCGCCAACACGCACGATTGGATCCTGTGCTTCAGCAACCGCGGCCGCGTCTACTGGCTGAAGGTCTGGGAAGTGCCTCAAGGATCCCGCAACTCGCGCGGCAAGCCCATCGTCAACATGTTCCCGCTGCAGCCCGACGAGAAGATCACCGTCGTGCTGCCGCTGACCGGCGAGTTCCGCAGCTTCCCTGAGAGCCACTACATCTTCATGTGTACCGGCTTGGGTACGGTGAAGAAGACCGCGCTGTCCGAGTTCAGCAACCCGCGCAAGGCCGGCATCATCGCCGTCGACCTCGACCCGGGCGACAGCCTGATCGGCGCCGCGCTGACCGATGGCCATCATGACGTGATGCTGTTCAGCGACGGCGGCAAGGCGGTGCGCTTCGACGAGGACGATGTGCGCGCGATGGGCCGCCAGGCCCGCGGTGTGCGCGGCATGAACCTGGAGGACGGCCAGCGCGTGATCGCCATGCTAGTCGCCGAGGACGAGAGCCAGAGCGTGCTGACCGCCACCGAGAACGGCTACGGCAAGCGCACCTCGATCGTCGAGTACACCCGCCACGGCCGCGGTACCAAGGGCATGATTGCCATCCAGCAGAGCGAGCGCAACGGCCGCGTCGTTGCCGCCACCCTGGTGCGCGCCGAGGACGAGATCATGCTGATCACCGACAAGGGCGTGCTGGTGCGCACCCGCGTCGCCGAGATCCGCGAACTGGGCCGCGCCACCCAGGGCGTGACCCTGATCGCGCTGGACGATGGCAGCAAGCTCAGCGGCTTGCAGCGCATCGTCGAGAACGACGCCGGCACGGATGCCGACAGCCCGGCCGACACCCCGTCGGACACCGACACCTCTTCCACCGACCCCGAAGGAAACGCCTGATGCGCCGCCCCACTCCCCTGATTGCCGCCCTGCTTGTCGCGGCTTCGCTGCTGGCCCCGGCCCAGGCGCAAACCAAGAAGCAGCTGATCGAGAAGGTGCTGACGATCCAGAAGCCCCAGTACGAGCAATTCGGGCAGATGATGGCGCTGTCGCCGGTCCAGCCCATGGTCCAGCAAGCCGCCCAGGTGCTGCGCGCCCGCGTGCCCGAGGACAAGCGCGAAGCCGTGGGCAAGGCCATGGATGCCGAGCTGCAGGCCTATCTGCGTGACGTCACGCCGGCACTGCGTGCCAGCAGCCTCAAGCACGCCCGCGAGATCATCGGCAGCAAACTGGAAGCCAGTTTCAACGAGGCGGAACTCAAGCAGCTGGTGGGCTACCTGGAGTCGCCCGTCATCAAGCGCTACAACGAAATGGGGCCCGAATTCCAGCAGGCACTGGGACAGAAGGTTGCCATCGAGCACAAGTCCCTGGTCGAGACCAAGGCGCGCGCCTTGGATGCCAAGCTGGTCGAACTGCTGGGCATCAAGCCGGCGGCAGCCCCAGCCAGCAAGTAAGCCGGGCATGGCGGTACGGCCCTACAACTTCTCGGCCGGCCCCGCCTGCCTGCCCCTGCCGGTTCTTGAGCAGGCCGCCGCCGAAATGGCGGACTGGCAAGGCTGCGGCATGGGCGTGATGGAGATGAGCCATCGCGGGCCGCAGTTCAAAGCCATCATCGAGGCCGCCGAACGCGACCTGCGCAGCCTGCTGGCCGTGCCGGACGAGTTCGCCATCCTCTTCATGCAGGGCGGCGGCTTGGCCGAGAACGCCATCGTGCCGATGAACCTGGCGCGGCGCGGGCGCATCGACGCCGTCGTCACCGGCAGCTGGTCGGCCAAGTCGGCCCAGGAAGCCAGGCGTTACGCCGACGTGAGCGTTGCCGTCGACACCCGGGCGGGCGGCTATGCCGAAATTCCTGTCCCAGCGAGCTGGCAGCTGCGAAGCGACATCGATTACGTCCATCTCTGCAGCAACGAGACCATCGACGGCGTCGAGTTCCACGAGCTGCCCGACCTCCAGCAGCTCGGCTGCGATGCGCCGCTGGTCGTCGACTGCTCGTCCAACCAGCTGAGCCGACCCATGGACTGGTCGCGCATAGCCCTGGCCTTTGGCGGCGCGCAGAAGAACATCGGCCCGGCCGGCGTGACCCTGGTCTACGCGCGCCGGGATCTGCTCGGCCACGCGCTGCCGATCTGCCCGACCGCCTTCGACTTCGGCCGTGTCGCTGCCGAGGGCTCGATGTACAACACGCCGCCGACCTACGGCATCTACATCGCCGGCCTGGTGTTCCAGTGGGCGCTGGGCTTCGAGTTCGGTGGCTTGAGGGGCCTGGCGGCGATCGAGGCGCAGAACATCGCCAAGAGCGAGCTGCTTTATGGCTTTCTTGACCGCTCGACGCTGTTCAGGAATGTCGTTCAGCCCGATGTGCGTTCGCGCATGAACATCCCCTTCTTCCTGCGCGAACCCGCGTTGACCGACACTTGCCTGAGCCAGGCCAAGGACGCCGGTCTGCTGCAGCTGAAGGGCCACAAGAGCAAGGGCGGTCTGCGCGCCTCGCTCTACAACGCCATGCCGCTGGCCGGCGTGCAAGCCCTGGTGGACTTCCTCCAGGACTTTGAACGACGCCATGGCTGATCAGCCCATCGACCCTGCTCTCTTGGGACTTCGCGACCAGATCGACGCGGTCGACCGCGAGCTGCTGGACCTGCTGAACCGCCGCGCCGGACTGGCCCAGGCGGTCGGCGAGATCAAGAAGCGCGAGGGCAGCCTGGTGTTCCGCCCGGAGCGCGAGGCCAAGGTCATCCAGGGGCTGAAGGCGCGCAACAAGGGCCCGCTGCTGAACGACAACATCGCCCCGATCTGGCGCGAGATCATGAGCGCCTGCCGCTCGCTGGAAACCCCGACCCGCGTCGCCTACCTGGGCCCGGCCGGCACCTTCAGCGAACAGGCGGCGCTGGGCTTCTTCGGCAGCAGCATCGTGCGCGTGCCGGCCGGCTCGATCGACGAGGTCTTCAAGCTGACCGCCGCCGGCGCCGCCGACTTCGGCGTGGTGCCGGTGGAGAACAGCACCGAGGGCGGCGTCGCGCGCACCCTGGACCTGTTGCTGTCGACGCCGCTGTTCATCATCGGCGAGACCAGCCTGTTCGTGCGTCACAACCTGCTGCGCGTGCGCAACGACATGGACGGCATCGAGGCCGTGGTCGCGCACCCGCAGGCGCTCGCCCAGTGCCAGGGCTGGCTGAACCAGCATCTGCCCAAGGCCGAACGCCGGCCGGTGGCCAGCAACGCCGAGGGCGCGCGACTGGCGGCGCTGGACCCCAGCCTGGCGGCGATCGCCAGCGACCGCGCGAGCAGCGAGTACGGCCTGCACATCGTGTCGCCGGCGATCCAGGACGACGCGCACAACCGCACTCGCTTCGCCATCCTCACCCAGCCGGAGCAGCATCCGAGTCCGCGCGCCAGCGGCAACGACTGCACCTCGGTGGTGGTCTCGGTGCTGAACCGGCCGGGCGCGCTGCATGACCTCGTGGTGCCGTTGAAGACCCATGGCGTGTCCATGACCCGCTTCGAGTCGCGGCCAGCCAAGAGCGGCGGACAATGGGAGTACTACTTCTACATCGACCTGCAGGGCCATCCCGACCAGGCCCATGTCGCCCAGGCGCTGAAGGAGTTGCGGGACTGCTGCGCCTTCTTCAAGGTGCTGGGCACCTACCCGCTCGACACGCATTGAGATAAGACTTCACCATGGCCCGCGTCCACCGCCCCCAGTTCCAGCAGCTCGGCGTGATCGGTTGCGGCCTGATCGGCGGCAGCTTTGCGCTGGCCATGAAACGCGCCGGCATGGTCAAGCGCGTGATCGGCTACAGCAAGAGCCCGAGCACCACCGAGACCGCCAAGCGCATGGGCGTGATCGACGTGGCCGCCGAGTCGGCCCTGTTGGCCGTGTCCGGCTCGGACATCGTGCTGATCGCGGTGCCGGTCGCGGCCACCGAGCCGACGCTGCGCGCAATCCGCCACCTGGTCCAGCCCGGCACGCTTTTCATGGACGCCGGCTCGACCAAGGCCGACGTGGCCATTGCCGCGCAAAAAGTCCTGGGCCCGCTGGCCGGCCAGTTCGTGCCGGCGCATCCGATCGCCGGCAAGGAGCTGGCCGGTGTCGCCAATGCCGACGCCATGCTGTTCCAGGGCCGCCAGGTCATCCTCACCCCGCTGCCCGAGAACGATCCGCAGCTGGTGCAGAAGGCGGCCGGCGCCTGGGCCGGCCTGGGCTGCAAGGTCCTGAAGATGACGCCGGAAAACCATGACGCCGCCTATGCGGCGGTCAGCCATTTCCCGCATCTGCTCGCCTTCGCCTACTTCCACTCGGTGATGCGCCAGCCTTCGGGCCGCGAATTCATGGAGCTGGCCGGCACCGGATTCCGCGACTTCACGCGCATCGCCGGCGGCGAACCGACGGTCTGGCGCGACATCCTGTTGGCCAACCGCGACGAGGTGCTGCACCAGAGCCAGCGTCTGCGCACCGCGCTGGACCGGCTGGAGCAATTCATCAAGGACGGCGACGCCAGCGCGCTGGAGACCGTGCTCAAGCAGGTCAGCGAGACGCGCAACAAATGGGCGCCGGCCTTTTTCGACGCCGAGGACGGCGAGCCCTCTTCCCATTTCTGATGTTCAAGATCCCTTTCCTCGACCTGCCCCCGCTGCAGGCAGCGAGCGGCACGGTTCGCCTGCCCGGCTCCAAGAGCATTTCCAACCGCCTGCTGCTGCTCGCTGCGCTGGCTGAAGGGCAGAGCCGCATCCACGACCTGCTGGACGCCGACGACACCGCGGTCATGCTGGCGTCGCTGCGCGAACTCGGCTGCGATTGGCGCCGGGATGGCGATGTCGTCGTCGTCCCCGGTCTGGGCGGCAAGTTGAAATCCGACCAGGCCGACCTGTTCCTCGGCAATGCCGGCACGGCGATGCGACCGCTGGCCGCGGCGCTGGCCCTGCTCGCCGCCCGCGATGGCGGCGACTACCAGCTTCGCGGCGTGCCGCGCATGCACGAGCGGCCGATCAAGGACCTGGTTGACGCCTTGCGCGGCCTGGGCTGCGCGATTGAGGACCTTGGCCAGCCCGGCTATCCGCCGCTGCGACTGCGCGGTCCGGCGTCGCTGCAACTGGCCGATCCGGTGCGCGTGCGCGGCGATGTCTCCAGCCAGTTCCTCACCGCGCTCTTGATGACCTTGCCCCTGGTCGCGGACCAGGACATCGTCATCGAGGTCGAGGGGGAGCTGATCTCCAAGCCCTACATCGAGATCACGCTGGCCTTGCTGGCGCGCTTCAAGGTGACCGTCGTCCGCGATGGCTGGCAGCGCTTCACGATCCCGGCTGGCAGCCAGCTGCGCTCGCCCGGCGACCTCTTTGTCGAGGGCGACGCGTCCGCTGCTTCCTATTTCATCGCGCTGGGAGCGATAGCGGCCAGCGAACAGCCGATCCGCATCGAAGGCGTGGGCAGCGAAGCGCTGCAGGGCGACGTGGGGTTTGCTGCCTTTGCCGAGCGCATGGGCGCGCGCATCGCCATGGAGCCCAACGCGATCACCGTGTCACGCGGCCGCTGGCCGCTGGCCGGCATCGAGGCCGATTGCGTCGCCATCCCTGACGCCGCGATGACCTTGGCGGTGATGGCCTTGTTCGCCGATTCGCCGACGCGGCTGACCGGCATCGCCAGCTGGCGCGTCAAGGAGACCGACCGCATCGCCGCCATGGCGACCGAGCTGCGCAAGCTCGGCGCCGGCGTCGACGAGGGACCGGACTGGATTCGCGTCGAACCGCTGACGCGGTTCCGCCGCGCCAGCATCCACACCTACGACGACCACCGCATGGCGATGTGCTTCTCGCTGGCGGCGCTGAACGGCGAATCCGCGGTGCGCATCGAGGACCCGGCCTGCGTTGCCAAGACCTTCCCCGACTACTTCGAGACCCTGTTCGGACTCGTCCAGGCTCGGTCGGTGCCGGTCATCACCATCGACGGACCGACGGCATCGGGCAAGGGCACGCTGGCCCACGCGATTGCCGAGCGCCTGGGTTATGCGGTGCTGGACTCCGGATCGCTGTACCGCGCCGCCGCGCTGGCCGCACAGCGGGCCGGTGTCGACTGGTCCGACGCGGACGGGGTGGCCCTGCTGGCCGCCCGCCTGCCGCTGCGCTTCGTCGCCGGCAGCATCCTGCTGGGCGATGAGGACATCAGCGAGCTGCTGCGCCAAGAAGCGATCGGCCTGGGCGCCTCCCAGGTCGCCGCCCACCCGGCCGTGCGTCAGGCATTGCACGAGTTGCAGCTGTCGTTCCGCCGCGCGCCCGGCCTGGTCGCCGATGGCCGCGACATGGGGACCGTGGTCTTTCCCGACGCGGACCTGAAGGTTTTTCTCACCGCCAGCGCCGAGGCGCGCGCCGAGCGCCGTCACAAGCAATTGATTTCCAAGGGGATTTCTACTAATATCGTGGGCTTGCTGGCGGATCTCAAGCGCCGGGACGAGCAGGACCGCAGTCGGTCCGCCGCCCCCTTGAGGCCGGCAGCAGACGCCAAGGAACTCGACAACAGCGGGCTCTCCATCGAGGAATCGGTGCAGCAGTTGCTGTCGTGGTGGTCCAAGGCACAGCAATTCCCCGGCTGAAAAGCCCGCACCGACGCCCGGTGGACCGACGCAATGTCGCCACCGGGTTTCATCAACCCTCCAGGTCGCCAGGCCCGGAGCCAACCGCCGTGGTGGCGCCCCACCGCAACAGGAAATTCCCATGACGCTTACCCAATCCGCCGCCGCGGTTGAATCCTTTGCCTCGATGTTCGAGGAGTCGCTGCAGCGCGCGAACATGCGCTCCGGCGAGGTCGTCTCGGCCGAGGTCGTGCGCATCGAGCACAACTTCGTCGTCGTCAACGCCGGCCTGAAGAGCGAAGCCTATGTGCCGCTCGAAGAGTTCAAGAACGACCTCGGCGAGCTCGAAGTACAAGTCGGCGACTTCGTCTCGGTGGCCGTCGACGCCGTCGAGAACGGCTACGGCGACACCATCCTGTCGCGCGACAAGGCCAAGCGCCTGGCCTCCTGGCTGAGCCTGGAAACCGCGCTGGAGTCGGGCGACTTCGTCACCGGCACCGTCAGCGGCAAGGTCAAGGGCGGTCTGACCGTCATGGTCAACGGCATCCGCGCCTTCCTGCCGGGTTCGCTGATCGACACCCGCCCGGTCAAGGATCTGAGCCCGTTCGAGGGCAAGACCATGGAGTTCAAGGTCATCAAGCTGGACCGCAAGCGCAACAACGTTGTGCTGTCGCGTCGCGCGGTGGTCGAGGCCTCGATGGGCGAAGAGCGCGCCAAGCTGCTGGAAACCCTGTCCGAAGGCGCCATCGTCAACGGCGTGGTCAAGAACATCACCGAGTACGGTGCGTTCGTGGACCTGGGCGGCATCGACGGCCTGCTGCACATCACCGACATGGCCTGGCGCCGTGTCCGCCACCCGACCGAAGTGGTCCAGGTTGGCCAGGAACTGACCGCCAAGGTCCTCAAGTTCGACGCCGAGAAGAACCGCGTCTCGCTGGGCCTGAAGCAGCTGGGCGACGACCCCTGGATGGGCGTCTCGCGCCGTTACCCGAACAGCACCCGTCTGTTCGGCAAGGTCACGAACATCGCCGACTACGGCGCCTTCGTCGAGATCGAACCGGGCATCGAAGGCCTGGTGCACGTCTCGGAAATGGACTGGACCAACAAGAACGTCGCCCCGTCCAAGGTCGTCACCCTGGGCCAGGAAGTCGAAGTCATGGTGCTGGAGATCGACGAAGACAAGCGTCGCATCTCGCTGGGCATGAAGCAGTGCCGCGCCAACCCGTGGGAAGAGTTCGCCGAGAACTTCAAGCGCGGTGACAAGGTCAAGGGCCCGATCAAGTCGATCACCGACTTCGGCATCTTCATCGGCCTGGCCGCCGGCATCGACGGCCTGGTGCACCTCTCGGACCTGAGCTGGAACGAGACCGGCGAAGCCGCGGTGCGCAACTTCAAGAAGGGCCAGGAAATCGAAGCCATCGTGCTGGCCGTCGACGTCGAGCGCGAGCGCATCTCGCTGGGCATCAAGCAGATGGACAGCGATCCGTTCACCAGCTTCACGGCCGTCAACGACCGTGGCGCGACGGTGACCGGCAAGGTCAAGACCGTTGACCCGCGTGGCGCCGAGATCGACCTGGGCCAGGACATCATTGCCTACCTGCCGGCCAGCGAGATCAGCCGCGACCGCGTCGAGGATGCCCGCAACATCCTCAAGGAAGGCGATGAAGTGACCGCCATGGTCATCAACGTCGACCGCAAGTCGCGTTCGATCAAGCTGTCGATCAAGGCCAAGGACGACGTCGATTCGCAAGAAGCGATGAAGAGCCTGTCGGCCGCCAGCGAGCGCGAGAACGCCGGCACCACCAGCCTGGGCGCCCTGCTGCGCGCCAAGATGGAAAACAAGGGCTGATCAGGGTCAACCTGATGGCCTGAAGGGCGGCGGCAGGCGCTGCCGCCCGCTATCCTCCTGGGGCCCGCGATTCAAACCCGCGGGCCCTCTTCTTTTGCGCACGCCGACCATGACCCGCTCCGACCTCGTCACCTTGCTGGCCGAACGCTTTCCGCAAATCAACCAGCGCGACACCGAGTTCGCGGTCAAGACCATCCTGGACGCGATGAGCGACGCGCTGGCCCGTGGCCACCGCATCGAGATCCGCGGCTTCGGCAGCTTCTCGGTCAGCCGCCGCCCGCCGCGCATGGGCCGCAACCCGCGCACCGGCGAGCAGGTGCCCATCCCCGAAAAGCTGGTGCCGCATTTCAAGCCGGGCAAGGCATTGCGTGAGGCGGTCGAAGCCAAAGGCGTCCCCGCTCAGCCCGAGTGATGAAGCTGCTCACCTGGCTGTTGCGCCTGTTCCTGTTCTTCACGTTGTTCGCCTTTGCGCTGAACAACAGCCAGGAAGTCATCGTCCACTGGTTCTTCGGCTATCAATGGTCGACGCCGCTGGTCATCGTCGTGCTGATCGCGTTCGCGCTTGGCGCCGCCTTTGGCATCGTGGCCATGGTGCCGGCCTGGTGGCGGCACCGTCGCGAGGCCAGGCGACACGCCATGCAGAGCGCACCGGTCAGCGATACCGCCATGCCGCCCATTCGCGATGGACTTTGAACTCGGTTGGCTGCTGCTGCTGATCCCGGCCGTCTTCGCGCTGGGTTGGTGGGCCTCCAGGCTGGACCTGCGCCAAGCCAAGCGTGACCCGCGCGATGCGCCGCAAGCCTATTTCAAAGGCCTGAACCTGCTGCTCAACGAGCAGCAGGACAAGGCCATCGATGCCTTCATCGAGGCGGTACAGCTCGACCCGGACACCGTGGAGCTGCATTTCGCACTGGGCAATTTGTTCCGTCGCCGCGGCGAAACCGAACGCGCCGTGCGCGTTCACGAGCACCTGCTGAACCGCGGTGACCTGCCGGCCAGCGAGCGTGCACGTGCCCAACATGCCTTGGCCCAGGATTTCTTCAAGGCCGGCCTGTTCGACCGCGCCGAGGCTGCCTATCGTGCCCTCAAGGGCAGCGCCTATGAGCTGGAAGCCGAGCTGGCCCTGCTGAGCCTCTACGAGCGCTCGCGCGACTGGTCGCAGGCGGCCGATATCGCCGCGGCGCTGGAAGCGCGGGGCACCGGCTCCTTCGCCGCCAGGCGCGCGCATTACCTGTGCGAGCAGGCGTTGGCAGTCCAGGCCCAGCAGCCGGCGCAGGCCGAGACCTGGCTGCGCCAGGCCCAGCAACTCGCCCCGGCCCATCCGCGCGCCCGGGTGCTGGAGGGCCAGTGGGCGCTGGCGGCCAAGGACCATGACCGCGCCGTGCAGGTTTTCGAGGCGCTGCTGCTCGTCAATCCCGCCGCCTTCAACCTGGTCGCCGCCGATTACGCCAAGGCCGCACTGACCGCCGGGCAGACCGATCGCGCGTTCAAGCGCCTGCTGGAGCAGCATGCGGCCGACCCCTCGCTGGCCCTGCTGCAGGCACTGGGTCAGCTGGATCCCGTCGGTCAGCCCGAGCGCCTGTTGCTGCATGTGCAGCAGCATCCGTCGCTGAACGCGGCGCGCGGTCTGCTGCAGCCGCTGCTGGCCGATCGCGCCGAGGCACCGGCGCTGCTGCGCGCCATTGACATGGCTGCCAAGCCGCTGATGCGCCACCGCTGCGCCGCCTGCGGTTTCGAAGCCGCGCACTATTTCTGGCAATGCCCCGGTTGCCTGAGCTGGGACAGCTTCCCACCGCGACCTGTCGAGGAGCTTTGATGGATCGCTTCGTGATCTGCATGAAGTGGGGCACGAAGTACGGCCCCGAATACGTGAACCGGCTCTACGGCATGGTCTCGCGGCACTTGAAGGGCCCGTTCCGCTTCGTCTGCTTCACCGACGACACCTCGGGCATCCGCCCCGAAGTGGAGAACTTTCCGCTGCCCGAGCTGCAGTTGCAGGCCAGCAAGCTGGACGGTGGCTGGCGCAAGCTGAACAGCTACCAGGCGGACCTCTACGGCCTGCAGGGCCAGGCCCTGTTCCTGGATCTGGACGTTGTCATCGTCGACGACATCACGCCCTTCTTCGAGTTCCCGGGGGAGTTCCCCATCATCAAGGACTGGAAGCGCCCCTGGCGGGTGACCGGCAATTCCTCGGTCTACCGCTTCACGCTCGGTGCCCATGTCGACCTGCTGGACCACTTCATCGCCAACCAGGCGGCCATTCGCGCCAAGCATCGCAACGAGCAGGAGTACCTCAGCCATTTCCTGCACGAGCAAGGCAAGCTGGTCTACTGGCCCAAGGAATGGTGCGCCAGCTTCAAGTACCAATGCCTGCCGCCCTGGCCGCTTTGTTTCTGGCAGGAGGCGAAGATCCCCAAGGGCTGCCGCATCGTGATCTTCCATGGCGAAGTGAATCCGCCCGACGCCATCGCCGGCCGTCGCAACAAGGCTGGCAGCGGCATGGTGCCAACCCCTTGGGTGGCGGAGCACTGGCGGGAGTGATGGCAATCCCCGTCAGGCTCCCCACCAAGCCGCCCGAGGCATGGGTCGCGAAACCGGAACGGCCGCAGGGACGCTGAGCCTTGGTCTTCTCCAGCCACGCCTTCCTGGTCTTCATGCTGGTGCTGCTGGCCCTCTACGGGCTGGTCAGCCGCTTGGCGCCGCGCCATTGCAAGGCGCTGCTGATCATTGCCTCGCTGGTCTTCTACGGCTTCTGGATCCCCAAATACCTGCTGCTGCTGGCTGTGTCGCTGGGCTTCAACTACCTGGTGTCGGGCGGCTTGAGTGCGCCGGGGGAGGGTTGGCGCAAACGCTGGTTGCTGCGCATTGGCGTGACCGCGAACCTGGCCCTGATCGGTCACTACAAGTACTTCGATCTGCTGCTCGGTGGCGTCAATGGTCTTTTCGACCTCAGCCTGCCGCTGCAGCACATCGTCCTGCCGATCGGCATCAGCTTCTTCACCTTCCAGCAGATCGGCTACCTGATCGACGTGGCCGAGCGCAAGACCGAGCGCCCGCCCTTGGCCGACTATGTGCTCTTCATCGTCTTCTTCCCACAGCTGATCGCCGGCCCTATCGTCCATCAGGCAGATTTCCTCCCCCAGTTGCGCGCCAAGCGCGACTGGCGGCTGCGCGCCGACCACGTCGGTCTGGGCCTGGCCCTGTTCAGCTTCGGACTGTTCAAGAAAACGGTACTGGCCGACAACATCGCGCGCTACGCCGACGCCATCTTCATCACCGCCCAGACCACACCGGTGGGCATGCTCGATGCCTGGATGGCGGCGATCGGCTACAGCTTCCAGATCTACTTCGATTTCAGCGGCTACTCGGACATGGCCGTCGGCCTGGCATTCCTCTGGGGCTTCAGGCTGCCGATGAATTTCTACTCGCCCTACAAAGCCAGCAGCATCATCGAGTTCTGGCGGCGCTGGCACATCACGCTGTCTAGCTTCTTGCGCGACTACCTCTACATCCGGCTGGGCGGCAATCGACATGGCTTCCCGCGCACCATGGCGGCGCTGATGATCACCATGTTGCTGGGCGGGCTGTGGCATGGCGCCGGACTGCAATTCATCGTTTGGGGCGGTCTGCACGGGCTCTACCTGGTCGTCAACCATTGCTGGCGGCGCTGGGGCGGGGTCGCACTGCCACCGGTGCTGGGCGTGCTGCTGACCTATGCAGCGGTCTGCGTGGCCTGGATCTATTTCCGCGCAGGCAGCCTGAGCGAAGCCAACCAGTTTGTCGCTGCCATGTTTGGCCTGGGTGCGGAACAGTCATTCACGCCCAGTTCGCGCGGCATCGTGACCTTCGTCTGGCTGTACTTCATCTTGGTCTGGGCGCTGCCCAATACCGTGCAGATGTTCGCAGCGCACGGCCTGTTTCTGCCGAGCAAGGCCTTCGCCGCAGCACTCAACGACGCACCCGAGAGCCGCTTGCGTTACCGCTTCACGCTGGGATGGGCTGCCGTCACGGCGATCGCCTTCACGGTTGGCTGGTTCGCCATCAGCAACCTGAGCCCCTTCCTCTACTTCCAGTTCTGATGCAACAGCCCGCTCGCCATCTGCGCAGCATCCTGGCCATTGCCGCCGTGCTCTGGTTGCTGGTGATCACGATCAATGGCACGGCCTTCTTCGTCATCGCAGCGCCCGAGAACCAGCGCATCTTGCAAAACAATGTCGGCTGGGAACGCACCTACAAGCCGATGATCCATGACCGCCTACAGCCTGAGGTGGCGGTGTTCGGCGCAAGCTGGGCGCGGGATGCGTTCGACTACGAGGAGATCAGCGCACTGCTCGACCGCCCGTTCTTCAACCACGCGGTCAGCGGCGGCCAGCCCTATGAGAACCGCCGCTTCTTGCAGTCGGCGCTGGCAGCCAATCCCGGTCTTCGTGTGGTGATCCTGAACCTGGACTCGTTCGAGCGCCAGTCTCGCCAGCTGAAGTTCCAGTACGGTTTCAACGAGGGACTGCTCACGGTGGATGCCGACGGGCGAGCCAATGCACAGGCGGCCTGGAATCGATTCTTCGCGGCCACCTTGAGCGGCGCTGCGGTCGGCAACAACCTGTCGGCGTTCGCCATCCTTCGCGAGTTCCGCAACGGCAAGCCCAAGCAGGAGCTGTTGCGCGCCTACGATCGTCACGATCTGGCTGCCAATCCCCGTCATGCGGCCTGGGCGGCGATGCTGGCCGGGCGCCCTGGCGGAGAAGGACAACCGGAAGCCATGGCGGCGGCGAGCAGCGCCACGCGCTTCGAGGAACTCGTGCGCGCCATTCGCTTGGCCTGTGCCGCCGGCGCTGCGGTGAAGACCTACCTGACACCCGCCCATCCCTTGCTGGTCCAGCATGCCCATGACCGCACGGTCTTGAAGTCAGAGCTGCTGGACCTTCTCTCCGGACTTCAAGCGCACTGCCCGCAAGGCCTGGCTTTCTGGGATTTCGCCTACCCCAATGCCATGACCCTGGAAGGCCTGGACGGCCCCGATGGTCGCGGGATGTCGCGTTTCTTTCGCGAAGACGGTCATCCGCGGCCGACGGCGGGTCAGCTGATGGCCGCCCAGATGTTTGACCGCCCGCTGTTCGACGCGCCCTTGCTGGACCTGGGTGCCGACCTGTTGCTAATGCCGCGCGAGCAGGCGCTGCGATGGATCCGCGAGCGCGAAGGGCGATGGCGCGGCGACTGGGCAGATGGTGCCCGGGACGCGGTTCTGCAGGACTTGTTGACGACGCGACAACTCGGTGCGCCCGCAAGTCGTCGCCAGGACCTTAGCATTCGCCCCTGAATCCGGAGTTGCCCCATGAGTACCCTGCGCCTAGACCTGTTCGACGCCACGCCGCTGAAGACCGAGCCCTTCGAGTACCTGGTCGTTCGCGATTTCTTGGATCGCGAAGCGTTGGATGCAGCGCGGCGTGACTATCCCCAGGTTCCCAGTGCCGGCTCGCATCCGCCGGGCGGATTGAAGATCGAGGGGGGCTTCAAGAAGGTGGTCGACGACTTCTACGGTGCAGCGTTTCGCAATGCCGTGGAACAGAAGTTCCATGTCGACCTGAGCGGCCGACCTTTGATGTATACCGTGCGCGGTCATTGCCGTGCCCGCGACGGTCAGATTCACACCGACACGAAGAGCAAGATCATCACGGTCCTGCTCTACATGAACGACGATCACTGGAACAACGAGAACGGCCGCCTGCGCATCCTGCGCAACGGCAGCGAACTCGACAACTTCGTCGAAGAAGTGGAGCCGGCCGGCGGCACCTTGCTGGTCTTCAAACGAAGCGACAACAGCTGGCACGGCCATACCAGCTTCGAGGGCCCGCGCCGCGCACTGCAGTTCAACTGGGTCACCGACCAGAGCGTGGTCGATCGGGAGCAGAACCGGCATGGCGTTTCGGCCTTCTTCAAGAAGCTGATCGGTCGCGACACGATGACGATGTAAGCCACGCTGCCTGCCGTGACGGCAGGCCATGCCATCCAGGCGGCACCGTGAACCGCCATCATTCGATGCCGCCGATCCGTTTCATCAATCTAGACCGCGACAAGCTTCGGCGCGAGCGCTTGCAAGCCGAGTTGGCCCATCTGGGGCTCAGCGCGGAGCGCTTCCCAGCGGTGCTGTGGACTGCTCTACCGGCAGCCGAGCAAGACCGCCTGTACAGCAGCGAACTGAACGCCAGACTGCACCACCTGCCGCTGGCTCCAGGGGAGAAAGGCTGCTACGCCAGCCACCTGCGGCTTTGGCAATGGCTGCTTGACAGCGACGCGCACTGCGCCATCGTGTTGGAAGACGATGTCCGGCTGGAGGCCGGATTCCCCGCTGTCTGCGCAGCCATCGAAGGGTGGACACAGCCCTGGGACATGATCAAGCTGATCGGTCGCGAGGGTATCGGGAAGCGCGAAAAGCTTTCCACCGATCAAGTGCTGACTGCAGGGCACGCGCTGGTGAACTACCGACGTGTGCCCAGCCTCACGGCCGGCTACGCCCTGCACCGGCGTGGCGCGGAGAAGCTTCTCCGGCACCGACTGCCGTTTGGTCGCCCCATCGACGTAGACCTTCGTCATTGGTGGGAATGCGAGGCGCTGAGGGTTCAGGGTGTACGGCCCGCCGTGATTGCGCTCGACGAGACCAGCGAGACCAGCAGCATCAACGCCAGCTTGAAGACCCTGTCGCCAGCGCAGCGCTGGCGCAAGTTCCTGTTCAAAACACGCTACAGCCTGGCCAACGCCTGGTACAGCCACTACTCATGAGCCCTGTCGTTGACTATCTGATCGTCGGAGCCGGTTTCGCCGGCTCGGTTTGCGCCCGCGTGCTGGCCGATGCGGGACGGCGCGTGCACTTGATCGATCGCCGCCCCCATATCGGTGGCAACGCTCATGACAGGGTCGATGCCGATGGCGTACTGATCCATCCCTATGGTCCGCACATCTTTCACACGAACGCCAAGCGGGTCATCGAATGGCTCTCGCGCTTCACCGACTGGCGCTTCTACGAGCACCGGGTGCTGGCCGAGGTGGACGGCCAATTGCTACCGATCCCGATCAACCGGCAAACACTGAACAAGCTCTATCGCCTCAACCTCAGCGAGGAGGAAGCAAGCGCCTACCTTGAGCGGGTACGACTGCCACGCGAGCCGCTGCGCACCAGCGAGGATGTCGTTCTGAATTCGGTGGGCCCCGATCTGTGCGAGAAGTTTTTCCGCGGCTACACGCGCAAGCAATGGGGCCTGGACCTCAGCGAGCTCGCCGCTGGCGTCGCGGCTCGAATCCCCACGCGCAGCAATGACGACGACCGCTACTTCAGCGACACCTATCAGCTGATGCCTCTCGAAGGCTACACAGCGATGTTCGAGCGCATGCTGGATCACAGCGGCATCACGTTGGAACTAGGCGTCGATTTCCACCAAATCCGGCAGCGCCTGCCCCACCGTCACCTGATCTACACCGGGCCGATCGATGCCTACTTCGACCATTGCTACGGAGCCCTCCCCTATCGCAGCTTGCGCTTTGAGCACGAGCATCTGCAGGGCGTCTCCCGGTTTCAGGCCGTGGGCACGGTGAACTATCCGAACCAACACGAGTACACCCGCATCACCGAGTTCAAGCATCTGACCGGGCAGACCCATGCAGGAACCTCGATCGTGCGCGAGTACCCCCAAGCGGACGGTGACCCCTACTACCCCGTACCACGTCCCGAGAACGAGGCGCTTTATCGACGCTACGCGGAGCGCGCCGAGCTCGAGAGCGGCGTCACCTTCGTCGGGCGCCTTGCTCAATATCGCTACTTCAACATGGACCAGATCGTGGCCTCAGCCTTGAAGACAGCCGAGACGCTGGTGGAGCGTCCCCTGTGAAGCAGGTGCGCAAGAACCTGGTCGTTCTGCGAGCGGGCGATGGATCACTGCACCGCCGCTGGCTCGACGGATTGAAAGCCGATGAACGGGATTTCGATCTCTTCATTTCCTACTACGGGAAGGGCGAGGGAACGCACCGAGACGATGGCGAGTACTGGGAGCACCGACCCGGCCCGAAGTGGAGCTGCGTTGCCGAGCTGCTCGCCAGCAATCCTCAGCTCATTGAGCAATATCAGGGCTTCTGGTTCCCCGACGATGACTTGGATGCGACGGCACCCATGCTGAACCGCATGTTCAATCTTTTTCACGGAATGGAACTCAAGCTGGCCCAGCCGGCATTGACCCTGGACAGCTACTACAGCTGGCCCCAGCTTCTCCAACGGCAAGACTCGGTGCTGCGGCAAGTCGCCTTCGTCGAAGTCATGGCGCCGATCTTCAACCGAGATAGCTTGAAGCAATGCTTGACCAGCTTCAGCGAAAGTCGCAGCGGTTGGGGCTTGGATTGGGTCTGGCCGAAACTTCTGGGTGGAGCGCAGGACGGTCGCATCGCCGTCATCGACGCCACACCGGTTAAACACACACGTCCTGTCGGCGGCGAGCTCTACAAGAACAACCCAGAGCTCGACCCGCGCAATGACAGCCGAAGGCTTGCTGAGCGTTACGGCGTGCAACTCGATCGCTTCACGAGCAAGTTCGCTTGTTTCGAAATGCTGACCTGGCGTCCATTGCCTTGGCATGAGCGCGTCATTGGCTGGCTGAAGGCCTTGAATGCCAAACGTCTCGCCGCACGTCGAATGCGCCAACAGCGCTGAGCATTCCGGCCGTTGATTGCGGCCGCCACGATGCTATTCAAGCGCCCAAGCAAAAACCCCCTGCAGCAGGGCTACAGGGGGTTTTCTGGGGTAATAG